>Ga0194116_10000657_pt1 | contig 57542 bp, 40 predicted proteins | sample TA2MahsurfametaG_4_FD_148617 | JGI IMG/M metagenome (GOLD analysis project Ga0194116, IMG submission 148617) | Freshwater microbial communities from Lake Tanganyika, Tanzania - TA2015008 Mahale S9 surface | ecosystem: Environmental > Aquatic > Freshwater > Lake | place: Tanzania: Lake... | reverse complement strand
GTGCGCGAGCAGATGGCCAACGTGGAATAGGCCGGGCGGCCTTCCCTGCGCCGGCGGGAAAAGAGTGGACGCCCGGCGGAACCGGGTACACTTCCGAGCCACCCATGAGCGTCACCTTCTACCAGATCCTGCACCTCGTGTCCGTCCTCGTGCTGACCGGCTACACGTTCTACGCCTTCGCCGCCCCGCCCGAGACCCGCAGGCGCGTGCTCATAATCGCCGGTATTGCCAGTTTCCTGGTGGTGCTCGGCGGCTTCGGCCTACAGGCCAAACTCAAGGTGGGCTGGCCCGGCTGGCTCTTCGTGAAACTCGCGTGCTGGCTCGCCCTGTCCGCTCTCGCGGGCCTCGGTTACCGCCGTCGCGGCGCAACCGGCGCCCTCGCGGTCGCCGCCATTGCCATCGCCTCCGTGGCGGTGCTCATGGTCTACACCCGCCCGTTCTGAGCCGCGGCCCGCCCCGTCCCGCCCGCGCGGGACCGGCAGAGTGGCTCAGGTCCAGCGCAGGTCGACGCGCGAGAGCGGCATCTGCCGCACGCGGTTGCCGGTGGCCGCGAAGATCGCGTTGCACACCGCCGGCGCCACCGGCGGGATCGCCGGCTCGCCGATGCCCGTGGTCGGGTGGTCGGTCGACAGGAAGTGCGTCTCGATCCTCGCGGGCGCCTCGGTGATGCGGATCAGGGGGTACTCGTGGAAGTTGCCCTGGACCACGCGGCCGCGCTCGATGTTCAGCTCCTGGGTCAGGAGCGCGCCGAGGCCGTCGACCACCGAGCCCTCCACCTGGTTCTCGGCGCCGCTCAGGTTCACGATCTGGCGGCCGACGTCGCCGCCCGTCACAAACCGGTCGACGCGTAGCTGGCCTTCCTTGGAGACGGTCACCTCGGCGACCTGCGCGAAGTAGCCCTGATGACTGAAGTGGAAGGCGATGCCGGCACCGGAGCCGCGGGCGAACTTCTTCTTCCCCCAGCCGGCCTTTTCCGCCGTGAACTTCAGGATGTTGCGCATCCGGGCGACGCTGTAGCCGCCGCCCTGCTTGCCCTTGCCGCCCCCGCCGCCGCCGGCCGGCATCTCGTCGCGGGTGCCCAGAAGCTCGAGCCGGAACGCGAGCGGGTCGCGGCCCGCCGCGTGGGCGAGCTCGTCGATGAAGGAATGGAAGACCCAAGAGAATACGCAGCTGCCCGGGGCGCGCCACGGGCCCATCGGCCACCCCGTGTCGAACATTGTCTGCTCGGCGAGGAAGTTCGGGATCCAACGCCCGGGAAACTCATCGGGGCTGAGGGAGCCGCCGCTGCCCGGCTGGCCGCCCTCCCCGAAGGTGAAGAAGTGGTTCTTCCACGCCGTCACTCGTCCCTGCGCGTCGAGGCCGCCCTGCAGAAAGTGCAGGCCGCCCGGGCGGTACTGGTCGTGCCGGAGGTCATCCTCGCGGGACCAGGTGAGTTTCACCGGCGCCGGCACGCGCTGCGCGATCGCCGCGGCCTCCACGAGGTAGTCCGCCCCGATCCGGCGGCCGAAGCCGCCGCCCGCCCGCGTCAGGTGAACGGTAATCTTGTCCGCCGGAATGTTCAGCACGCGCGTAACCATCCCGACCCCCGCTGCCGGCACTTGGGTAGGGGACCACACTTCGAGGCGGCCGTCCCGGAAATGGGCGGTCGTGTTCTGCGGCTCCAGGTTCGCGTGAGAAATGAACGGATAAAGGTATTCGGCCGAGACCTTTTTGGCCGCGCTGGCGAGCGCCTGCTCGACTTCACCGTCGCGGCGCAGCGTGCGCTGGCCGGGGCTGGCGGCCTTGGCCCGCGCCTCGGCCACGAACTTATCCCAGCTCTCCTCCGCCACCTTGCCCTCGTCCCAAGTGACCTTGAGCTGCCGGCGGGCGCTGAAGGCCGCCCAAGTGGAGTCAGCGATGATCGCGATGCCGGGGTTCAGTTCCTTCACCTTGCCGTTGCCCTCGAGGATGAAGGCGTCCTTCACCCCGGGGAGGGTCTTGACGAAGTCGAGGTTCGCGCTGACCACCTTGCCGCCGAAGGCGGGGCACTTCTCGTAGACCGCGTGCCGCATCCCGGGCAGCTGCAGGTCGAGGCCGAAGAGCGGCTGGCCGGTGACGATGCGCGGGGTGTCGACCTGCGCGATGCGGCGGCCGAGCAGCTTGAAGTCCTTGGGCTCCTTGAGGCGGACGGCCTCCTTCGCGGGCACCTCGAGGGTGGCGGCGGTGGCGGCGAGGGCGCCGTAGCCGAGCTTCTTCCCGGAGCCGTGCACGACCGTGCCGTCGACCGCTCGGCATTCGGAGGCGGGGACCTTCCAGGTGCGGGCCGCGGCCTCCACCAGCATCGTGCGCACGGTGGCGCCCAGCAGGTGGAACTGGTCGTAGTTGTTGGGCGTCGAGCGGCTGCCGCCGGCGCTCTGGCCGCCGTAGAGCTTCTCGTCGAAGTCGCCCTGCTCGATGTTAACGGAGGACCACGGCACCTCGAGTTGCTCCGCGATGATCATCGGCAGGGAGGTCTTCACGCCCTGGCCCATCTCGGGCTGCTTCGAGACAATGGTGACGGCCCCGGAGGGCGCGACGCGGACGAAGGCGTTGGGCCGGAAGTCCCCGCCGGCCGGTGCGGAGCCCCCGCGGGCGGGGCGGATCTGGAAGGCGAGGGCGAGCCCGCCGCCGGCGAGGCCGGTGAGCTTGAGGAATTCGCGCCGGTTCACGGCGCGCGGCGTGGTCGTGGTGCTCATTGGGCGACCCCCTTCCCGCCGGCCGTGAGTTCGGCCGCGCGCTTGATCCCCTGCCGGATGCGGGTGTAGGTGCCGCAACGGCAGAGGTTCCCCGCCATCGCGCCGTCGATGTCCTCGTCGGTCGGCTTCGGGTTGTCCCGCAGGAGCGCCGCCGCGGTCATCAGCTGGCCCGGCTGGCAGTAGCCGCACTGGGCGACGTCGAGCTCGGTCCAGGCCTGCTGCAGCGGGTGCAGTTTGCCGGGCGCGGGCGCGAGGCCCTCGATGGTGGTGACCTTCATCCGGCCCACGGTGGAGACGGGGGTCATGCAGGCGCGCGCGGGCACGCCGCTGAGGTGGACGGTGCAGGCGCCGCATTGGCCGATGCCGCAGCCGAACTTGGTGCCGGTGAGCTCGAGGTGGTCGCGGAGCACCCAGAGCAGCGGGGTGTCGGGCGCGACGTCCACTATCCGGCTCGCGCCGTTGACGGTGAGAGTGTACTTCATCGGGGGGAGGGGACCGGGAGGAAGGGAGTCCGGGAGGCGGGCGGGGTCAAGCGCCCGCGCGATCAGAAGGTGTAGGTGGCGCGGGCGGTCCAGCCGTGCCGGACGCGCGGCAGCATCCAGCGCACGACCTGTCCTGGGGCGATGGCGGAGAAGGGCAGCGACTCCTCCTGGCGGAACAGGTTCTCCACGTTGAGCTGCACGTCGAGCAGGTGGCCGCGACGGATCCGCAGCTGGCGGCCGAGCATCGCGTTCCAGACCAGCGCGCCGCGGCCGAGGATGGGCGCATTGCCGTTGCCGGCGTCGAAGCCGATCACGGGGGCCCCGCGGTGGTTGGCGCCGATGCCCGCCCGCGCGCTGCGGAGCCAGGCGGGGGCGCCCTCCCCGATCCGGTAGCTCGTGAAGGCGTTGAACGACTCGCCGGTGAACGACAGCGGCGGCTTGCCGTCCCCGCGGTCCACCAGTTCCAGCAGGGACTGCACGTAGTTGTAGGCGTCGTTAAGGGTGGCTGGCTGCAGCACGAAGTCGCGGCCCGGGGTGTTGTCGCGGGCGCGCACGAAGGTCGCCACCGTCGCCCGGGTGCTGTCGAGGGGCGTCGCGTTGCCGTCCCACGCCGCGCGGTTGTCCGCGAGCAGGCCCCGGATGCTCGGGGCGAGGTCGGTGAACACCAGCCGCGGGCGGGAGTAGTTGAGCGACACGCTCCAGCCGGGGGCGAGCCGGCCGGTGACCTCGAACTCGGTCCCGCGGCCGTCGGCCGTCACGGTCTCGCGGTACTTCGACTGCCCGACCTGCGTGAGGCCGAGGGCGCGGATCGCCGCGGGCAGCGGGCGGTTGAGGCGCAGGAGCGTGGTCAGGATGTCGTTGACGGCGGGCACGCCCTGGCCGCGGACGGAGTTGCTGGTCACGTCGTGGAACTGGTCGTAGCCGCGGTTCCGGTAGGTGCTGGCGCTGGCGTAGAGGCGGCCGCCGAGCAGGTTCAGGCGCACGGCGTAGTCGCGGCCCTGGCCGCGGCTGGGCACGAGCAGTCGGTCGTAGATGTCCGTGAAGTTGCTCTGCGGGAAGACGCTCTGGGACTGGTTGTAGGCGAAGGCCAGCCAGGGGAGCGGGGTGACGACGGCGCCGGCGGTCCGGGTGGCGCCATCGTAGGCCGCGATCGTCGCGGGATCGAACTGGTGGGGGCGGACGAGCCAGAGGTTGGTGGAGTTGGGGACGCGCTCGCCGCCGAGCGAGGCGTTGTTGTTCTCGATCCGCTCGCGGCGGTAGCCGGCGGTGAGGACCAGGCGGTCGCGGCTGAAGCGGCTCTGCGCGGCGAGCATCAGGCTGCGGCTGACGGTCTGGTTCCACGGATAGGAGTTGTTCCAGAGGAACCGCGCCTGCATCCCCGGGCCGTCGGGGATGGGATTCGCCCACGGGTCGAGGGCGCCGCGCTGGCCGCCGGGACGGGAGAAGTCTAGGTAGGTGCGCCGCAGGATGATGTTGGTGGCGGAGTCGATCGGCTGCGCGTTGCCCGGCGCGGCGTTGTATTCGGCGACCACGCCGTTGCCGAAGACGTTGTCGTTGTGCTGCCAGGAGGCGGCCGCGCTGTGGCGGCCGAACCAGGGGTGGCGGCGGGTGAGGTCCAACTCGGTCCCGAGGGTGGCGCGGAAGGACTCGCTCCGCTGGTCAAAGAGCTGCTGCACCGTCTGGCTCTGGACGTAGGGCAGGCCGACGAAGGGGTGGGCGCGGGCGATGTCGGGCAGGAGCGTGCCGGGGTTGCGGCCGGCGGCAACGACCGAGTCCCCGTCCGCGAAGTAGGCACCGGGCAGGACGGGGTTGGGGTCGCCGATGGCGTTGGCCGAGGGCTGGGTGAAGCCGCGGTTGTAGCGGGTGCGGTTGTACCCGAGCTCGAGGTTGAAGGGCCCCAGCCGCTGGTCGACGAACAGGGACCAGAGCGTGTACTGGTAATTCGCGTCGCGGCCCGGGCCGGAAAGGTAGGCGTTCGCCGGGAGCACGCGGCCGTAGAAGGGATCGTCGACGGTGCCCCCCGCGGGCGCGGCGCCACCGCTGATCGTCTCCCAGAACCCGGTGGGTTGCGACCCGGTGAGGTCCGGCCGCATATCGGCCCCGGTGGTGGAGACGCGGAAGGGCCGGTCGCGCACTTGGGGCGCGTAGATCACCTGCAGGGTGTTGGTCGAGCGCAGCAGGGCCGGCGCGGGATTCGTGCCGGGCAGGAGCGGGTTGCCGGCCCGCGGGGCCCCGCCCAGCACCCAGCGCGAGTAGCCGAAGTCGGCGTGGGGGAAGTTGCCGCCCATCACTTGGTCGCGCCGCAGGTGCTCCACGGCGGCGCGGACCTGGGTTGACGGGCGTGGCTGCCAGGTGCCGGCCACCGCCACGCCCTTCTGCCGCAGGCCCTCGAACTCGAACCAGCCCTTGCGCTCCTCCCAGACCGCGTTGGTGCGCAGTGCGAGCCGGTCCCGCCGCAGCGGGAACGAGAGGTCCAGCTCGCTCCGCCGCTTGGCGTTGTCGCCCACCGTCAGCGTCGCCGTCTGCCGCCGCGCGTTCAGCACCGCACGCTTGGAGGTCAGGTTCAGCGCGCCGCCGGGACGGCCGGCCCCGAAGAGGATCGAGTTCGGCCCGCGGCTCACGTCCGCCCGGTCCACGTTGAACCGGTCCGAGGCCAAAATGCCGCGGCCTTCCACCATATTCGGCAGGTAATCCCGCGAGATCACGGACTCGGTGAAGCCGCGCACCGTCGCACGCACGTCAAACGCCTGCTGCACCCCGCCACTCGGGTCGCTGCGCTCGTGCTCCGTGTTCAACGAGTACTTTAGCATATCCATCACGTTTTCCGCGCCGATGTCGTCGAGGAACTCCTTGGTCAGCACCGACACCGCCGCCGGCGTGTGGCGCAGGCTAGAGTTCATTCGGGTGCCTGAGAGCGTGTTCGCCGCGCGGTAGCCCTCATCCCCCTCCGTCGACACGATGAACGGGGACAGGTTGACGACCTCGCCGGCCGCCGGCGGGTTCGGGGCCGGAGTGGCGCCGGGCGCCGCGGCAACGGCGGCGAGGCAGGCGAGCGCGAGGGGCGCGGCGGAGCGCGGGGTGGGGCGGAAGAGGGGCATAGGGGCGTGCGCCAGGCGGCACGGGGCAGGCGGCGGCGAGCCAATGCCGGGCTCACGCCGTGGTCAAGCGGACGCCCGTGAGCGGGGGTTTGACGCGGGGCGCGCCGCGACGTTGGGATGTCCGCACCTCATCCGGATGCCCTTTTCCCGTCGCCGCTTCACCCTTGGTGCGCTCGCGTGGTTCGCCGCTGGCCGCGCCTCGGCCGCGCCGCTGGCGGGCTGGGAGCGGGCGGTGGCCACGGCGGACCTGCGCGGATTCCAGCGGGAGCCCGGATCCGATGCCGGCACCGTGCGCCTCGTGGGGCTGTCGGCCCCGGGCCCGGCGCGCCGCCGGCCCTGGGTTACGCGTGGGCAACCTTCCCCGCGCCGCCGGGCGGATGGGACCTCTCCTGCCGCACCGTCCTCGCGGCCCGGGTGGTCAATCGCGGGGCGGAGCCGGCCGAACTCATCCTGTGGGCGGTCGGTGCGAGCGGCTGGGACGCGGTGCCGGCCGCCGCCCGCCTGGCCCCGGGGGAGAGCTGCGTGCTGGAGTGCCCGCTGCGCGAGACCTTCCCGGACGGCACGCCCAAGATCGATCCCGGCCGCGTCGCGGCGCTGGAGTTGCTCCTGCGGGGCCGGCCGCGCGGTCCGGTCGCCCTCGAGCTGAGCGCGATCCACGCCGCGGGGGAGGAACCGGCCTGGGTGGCCCCGGCGGGCCGCGTGCCGGTGCCGGAGGTTACCGACGGGACCCCGGCGCCGGGGCGGCGGGTGCGGGTGCGCCTGGCGGGCGAAAGCCAGCCGGCGCTGCACGCCGTGCTCCAGCTACCGGAGGATTGGACGCCGGGCCGTCGCTGGCCGCTGCTGGTGGAGTACCCGGGCAATCTCTTCCACGTGCCGGGCTGCCGTTCCCCGGGCCTGCCCGAGCAGGGCGTGATCGCCGCCGGGATGACGCTCGGTCGCGGCTCGATCTGCCTCGGCCTGCCGTTTGTCGACCGCCGCTGGGGCCGCATCGCGGAGAGCGGCTGGGGCAATCCCGACGAGACCGTGGCCTACGCCCTCGCGATGCTGGCGCAGGTGCGGGACGACTGGGGCGCGGATCCCGCGAACACGGTCCTCACCGGCTTTTCGCGGGGCGCGCTGGCGTGCGGCTACATTGGCCTGCGCGACGACCGGCTCTCGGCGTGGTGGAAGGGCTTCCACGCCTGCCAGCATTACGACGGGGACGGCTGGAACGGCGCGACCTGGGAGGGCGCGATGGCGCGGGCCCGGCGCTTCCGCGGGCGCTCGGTGTTCCACACGGACAACTCCGCCGAGCGCTTCCAGCCGCTGATGGACGCGATGGGTGCGCCGGCGACCTTCGTGAAATCGGGCCTCGGCGCGCACGCCACGGCGATGTTCCTCGATGACCGCACGTCAACCCGCCAGGTCCGGGGCTGGTACCGGGATTTGGTCAGTTGATACGGTCCGTTTAGCCCAGTCTGCGGAGGGCACGGCCCGCTGCGCCTCCAGTCGGCGGACCTGGGTCTGGTGTAGCCGGGGCGCGCCGCCCCGGTCACGGCTGACCAAAACGAAGGCGGCGGAGTGGTGTGCCCTAGCCTCGACGAAGGAATCGCGGCGCGATGATGGGCTTTCGTTAGCGGCGACCGGAGCGTCGCGCCCAGGCCCCGCTACTTCCCCGTTCCGCGATCCAGCACCCAGTCCACCACCTTCTCGTCGCTGGGCTCGCGCCAGACGAGGCTCAGGAACTCGGCGGGCAAGATCCCGCGCTCGCGGAAGAAACGGCGGTCGCCGCCGCAGCCGAACATCAGGGACGGTGGCAACTCGCCGTGCAGCTTCGCCCGCGCCTTCGGGATCAGCCGCGGCAGCCAGGCCACGCCCTGGACCGCGTCCGCTTTGGCCGGCAGCGTATCCGCGTCAATCACGCGGCCTGAGGGCTTTCCGCCCTGCGCGTTCCAGAAGTAGTCCCTGCGCACCAGCTCGATGGCCAGCGCCAGCTCGGGCCCGGGCTCCCCGTAGTTGGCGAAGTCCTCCGCGTAGTCGAAGAGGTTCTGGGGCGACAGGCCGTTGGCCGCCAGCCACTCCTCGTCCGCGGGCGGCAGCAATCCCGCCGCGGTGCGGTGGCCGGTGCCGTAGCGGCGGACGGCCTCGCCGTGGAGCGCGCGGAAACGGGTGGGGAAGGCGTAGTGGTCCATCGGGAAGGCGGCAGGTATCAGAGCACGACCAGGTCGTTGCGGTGTACGACCTCCAAGCGGCGGCGGCCGGGATAGAGGCGGGCGAGCTCCTCGCCCTGACGGCCCGCCATGGCCCCGATCTCCTCGCGGCCGAACCCCGCCCTGCCGCGGGCGAACACGTGCCCGTCCGGCCCGGAAATGTTCACGATGTCCCCGGCCGTGAACTCGCCCTCCGCACCGGTGATCCCGACGGCGAGCAGGCTCCCGCCGCGCTCGCGGAGCGCGGGGACGGCGCGGGCGTTGACGCGGAGCGTGCCGGCGGGGCGCTGGAAGTGGGCGAGCCAGCGCTTGCGCGCCTCGAGCGGCAGGCCGCTGGGGACGAAGAACGTGCCGGGACCCTGTCCCGACAGGAGCCGCGCCAGGATGCGGGGCTCGGCGCCGCTGGCGATGAACACGCCGCAACCCGCACGGGTGGCGAGGCGGGCGGCGGAGATCTTGGAGACCATCCCGCCGACCGCCGTCTCGCTCGTCGTGCCGCCGGCCATCGCCTCGATCTCGGGCGTGATGCGCTCGACCACTGGCACGATCTGCCCGGTGCCGCGCAGGTCGATCAGGCCGGGCGCGGTCGAGAGGATCACCAGGTGGTCGGCCTGGATCAGGCTGGCGACGAGGGCGGAGAGCGTGTCGTTGTCGCCGAACTTGATCTCGGCGGCGCTGACGGTGTCGTTCTCGTTGATCACCGGGATCGTGCCGTAGCCGATCAGTTGGCGGAGCGTGGCCTGGACGCCGAGGAAGCGGGAGCGGGCGCGCAGGTCCTCGTGGGTGAGCAGGACCTGGGCGGCGGTGAGGCCGTGGGGATCGAGCCCGGCCTGCCAGACCTGCATCAGCCGCGATTGGCCGATCGCGGCGCAGGCCTGTTTGCGGGCCAGCTCGCGCGGGCGGCGCTCGAGGCCGAGCGCGCCCATCCCGAGCCCGACCGCGCCGGAGGAGACGACGATCACCTCGGTGCCGGCGGCGCGGAGTGCGGCCAGCTCGGCGCAGACTGCGGCGATACGGGCTTGGTCGAGGCGGCCTACGCCGGACGTGAGCACGCCGGTGCCGAGCTTGACCACGAGGCGCCGCGGGCGGCGCGCGGAGTCGGGGAGGGCGGGACTGGCCGTCATCCGCGCGGGCTCAGACCGTGAGCAGCTCCTTCTCCTTGTGGGCGAGGTGGCTGTTGATGTCGGCGATCGCCTTGTCGGTGGCGGTCTGGATGTCCTTCTCCAGCCGCTTCTGCTCGTCCTCGGGGAGCTTGGCCTTCTTGCCCTGCTCGAGGGAATCGCGGCGGACGTTGCGGACGTGGACCCGGCCCTCCTCAGCAAGGCGGTGGGCGTTCTTCACGAATTCCTGGCGGCGTTCGCGGCTCATCTCGGGCAGCGGGACGCGGATCGTCTTGCCGTCGGGGATTGGGTTGAAGCCGAGGTTTGCGTCGATGATGCCCTTGGTGATGGCCTTCACCAGGCTCACGTCCCAAGGCTGGATCTGGATCAGGCGGGCGTCGGGCGTGGAGATGGCGGCGCACTGCTTGAGCGGGACCATCGAGCCGTAGGCCTCGACCGTGACCGACTCGATCATCGCGGGGGTGGCCTTGCCGGTGTGGATGGCGCTGAACTCGTGGAGCGTGTGGTCCACGGCCTTCTTCATTCGGGCGGCGGCTTCGGTGAGGATGGGATGGGACATAAGCGGGAGCTCAGTTGCGGACCAGCGTGCCAATTTTCTGGCCGGAGATCGCCTTGCGGATGGCGTGCTCGTCGTGCAGGTCGAAGACGAGGATGGGCACGTCGTTGTCCATGCAGAGAGAGAAGGCGGTGGAGTCCATTACGTTGAGGCGCTGCTTCAGGGCCTCGATGAAAGTAAGATGTTCGTAGCGGACCGCGTCGCTGTGCTTCTTCGGGTCCTTGTCGTAGATCCCGTCCACCTTGGTGGCCTTCATAATGATGTCGGCTTTCATCTCCGAGGCGCGCAGAGCGGCGGTGGTGTCGGTGGAGAAGTAGGGATTGCCGGTGCCGGCGACGAAGATGACCACGCGGCCCTTCTCGAGGTGGCGGACCGCGCGGCGGAGGATGAATGGCTCAGCAATCTGGTTCATCGGGATCGCGGACTGCACGCGGGTGCTGATCCCCATCTTCTCGAGGCAGTCCATCAGGGCGAGGCCGTTGATGACCGTGGCGAGCATCCCCATATAGTCGCCGGTCAGGCGGTCGACGCCGCGCTTCTCGCCGTTGAGCCCGCGGAAGATGTTGCCTCCGCCGATGACCACGCAGACCTGGACCCCGAGCTGGTGGATCTCGCGGACCTGGCTGCAGACCCGGAAGAGGGTGTCGCTGTCGATCGGATCGCCGGACTTACCCCCGCGGAGCACCTCGCCGGAGAGCTTGAGGATGACCCGTTTGTACTTGAGGGCGGAGGCCGCGGGCTTCGTTTCGCGCATGGTCGGGGAGGAAACGCCCGGGCAAAAAGCTCGTCAATGCCCGAGATGCGCCGCACCGCCTCGGCGCTTGCCCTCGCCGCCGCCGCCCCCCACAAGGTCGCCGCCCCGATGATTTCCATCCGCGTTCAGCAGCTAACCAAGCGCTTCGGTGCCGTCACCGCCCTGCAGCACCTCGACTTGGCCATCGCGCCCGGCGAGCTGTTCTTCCTGCTCGGGCCCAGCGGCTGCGGCAAGACCACCCTGCTGCGGAGCCTCGCCGGCTTTTACCTGCCGGAGGAGGGGAAGATCCTCTTCGGGGATGAGGATGTGACACGTTTGGCGCCGCACAAGCGCAACACGGGGATGATGTTCCAGAGCTACGCCCTTTGGCCCCACCTTTCCGTGACGGAGAACGTCGCCTTCGGCTTGGAGGAGCGGCGGGTGCCGCGGGCGGAGATCACTCGCCGGGTGGGCGAGGCCCTCGCTTCGGTGCGCATGGACGCTTACGCGGCGCGCCGGCCGAACGAGCTTTCCGGCGGCCAGCAGCAGCGCGTGGCCTTGGCGCGTGCGTTGGTGATCCGGCCGCGCTGCCTGCTGCTGGACGAGCCGCTGTCGAACCTCGATGCCAAGCTGCGGCTGGAGATGCGGGCGGAGATCCGCCGGGTGTGCAAAGAGGCTGGCCTGACGACGGTCTACGTAACGCACGACCAGAAGGAGGCGCTGTCGGTGTCGGACCGGATGGCGATCCTTGATGGCGGGCGCATTCTGCAGGTGGGCACGCCGCGCGAGGTGTACCGGCGGCCGGGGTGCCGCGTGGTGGCGGATTTCATCGGCGAGACGGACTTCATCCCCGGTACCTTTAAGGGCGTCGCGGACGGTTGGGCGCACGTGGATACGGCGGTGGGGCCGATGCGGGGCGTCCTGGGCGATCCGGCGGCGCGGCCCGCGGCCGGGGCGGCGGTGACGGTCTCGGTGCGGCCGGAGTGCTGGGTGCTGAGCCGGGAGACGCCGGCAGCCAACGCGGTGCGCGGCCGGATCGGAGCCTCGGTCTACCTCGGGGAATTCGCGCAGCACGAGCTGATCGCCGGGGACTTGAACCTGAAGATCGTCGAGCTGAACCCGCGCTTTCTTGACCAGCCGGACCGCGGCGAGGTCTACGCGGGGGCCGAGCCCGCCGACGTGGTCGTGTTGACGGCCTGACCGCGCCCACGATGAATCGCTTCGTCCTGCTGCTGGCCCTGGCGGTGATCGTGGCGCTGCCGTTCGCGCTGCGCCCGTCGCGCCCCGCGCCGGGGTCTGCGGACGACACCCTCGTGGTGATCACGCCGCACAACGAGGCGATCCGCCACGAGTACGGTCGGGGGTTCGCCGCGTGGTACCGGGAGCTCACCGGGCGGTCGGTCGCGATCGACTGGCGGATCGTGGGCGGCACGAGCGAGATCGCCCGTTTTCTCGAGGGCGAGTACGCGGCGGCCTTCGAGCAGCACTGGAAGCGGCGGCTGGGCCGCCCGTGGAGTCTGGAGGTGCAGGCGGCGTTCGCCAATCCCCGTCTGCCTGCGGACGCGCCGGCGGCCGCCCGGGAGGCGCGCGCGGCGTTCCTCGCCTCGGCGGTCGGCTGCGGCATCGACGTCTTCTTCGGTGGCGGCACCTACGATTTCGAGCGGCAGGCGCAAGCCGGGCGGCTGGTCGAGGCGGGCCTCGCGGCGCGGCGGCCGGAGTGGTTCCGCGACGACGCGATCCCGGCGGCCTTCGCGGGCGAGACCTTCCGCGACCCGCAGGGGCGCTGGATCGGCACCGTGCTGAGCTCCTATGGGATGATCTTTAACCGCGACTCCCTGCGCCGGCTGGGCTTCGATCGCGCGCCGGCGCAGTGGGAGGATATGGCGGATCCGCGCCTGGCGGGGGAGGTGGCGCTCGCCGACCCGACCAAGAGCGGTTCCGTAGCGAAGGCCTTCGAGAACATCATCCAGCAGCAGATGCAGCGGCGCCTCTCCGCGCTGCGGCGCGAGCGGCCCGGCGCCGAGGCCGCGGCCCTCGAGGCGGAGGCGGTCCGGGAAGGCTGGAGCATGGGGCTCCAGCTGCTACAGCGCATCGGGGCCAACGCGCGTTACTTCACCGACACCTCGCAGAAGCCGCCCATCGACGTTGCGGCCGGCAACTGCGCGATCGGCCTCTGCATCGACTTCTACGGCCGCCAACAGGAGGAGGCCGTCATCCGTCGCGACCGTTCGGATCGCGTGGGCTACGTCTCGCCCCCCGGCGGCTCGACCGCTTCGGTGGACCCCATTGGCCTGCTGCGCGGGGCGCCGCATGCCGAGGTGGGAAGGCGGTTCATCGAGTACACGCTTTCAATCGAGGGTCAGCGGCTGTGGAACTACCGTCCCGGCGTCCCCGGTGGCCCGGAGCGCTTCGCTCTGCGCCGCTTGCCCGTCCGCAAGGAGTTCTATACCGAGCCCGACGGCGCTGCGCGCCGCAGCGACCCCGAGGAAGCGCCCTACGCCATCGCCGAGCCCTTGGTCTACCGCGACGCGTGGACCGGCCGCATCTTTCGCGAGATGTCCCTCGTCATCCGCGTGATGTGCCAGGACACCCATGTCGAGCTGCGCCGCGCGGGGCGCGCCCTGCAGGCGGCGCCCGCGCCGCGCCGGGAGGCGGCGCTCGCGGTGCTCCAAGACGTCTCCCGCGTGGCCTACGACCGGATCCTCGCCGACGTGCGCCCGCGCCTTGCCGCCCGCAACAAGGTTGAGGAGGTGCGGCTCGCCGCGGAACTGGCGGCCTTCTTCCGCGCCAACTACCTCCGCGCGGAACGGATTGCGCGCGGCGAAGACTCGGTCTAGCCCCGTGCTTACGATGTGCCGCCCGCTGTTGTCCCCCGGCCTCCTCCTCGTTTGGGCGGCGGCCGTTGTTCAGGCCGCCGCCTCCGCCGAATGGCCCGAGTTCCGCGGCCCCACCGGGCAGGGAAGCAGCGCCGCGCGCGGCCTGCCCGTGGAATGGTCCGAGACGCGGCACGTCGCGTGGGTTACCCCGATCCCCGGGGCCGGCTGGTCCTCGCCCGTGGCAGGCGACGGGCGGGTGTTCCTCACCGCCGGCCGGCCTCGCGCCGAGGGCGGCGCCTCGCTCCACGTGCTCGCCCTCGAAGCCGCCACCGGGCGCGTGCTCTGGGACCGCGAGGTGTTCGCCGGCGCGGGCATTGAGGCTCAGCCGCCACACCGCAAGAACAGCCCGGCGAGCCCTACGCCCCTGCTCGCCGATGGCCGGGTGTACGCGCATTTCGGGCACCTCGGCTCCGCCTGCCTCGACCGCGAGGGTCGCATCCTCTGGCGCAACGACGAGGTGCGCTACGACTCCGTGCACGGCAATGGCGGCTCCCCGGTGCTGGCGGGCGACCTGCTCATCCATCACGCCGATGGCGCGAAGGACCCGTTTGTGATCGCCTTGGACCGGAACACCGGGGCCGTGCGCTGGCGGACCGCCCGGACGGTGCGGCCGAAGCAGACCTTCTCCTTCGCCACGCCGCTGCTGGTCGGCGAGGGCGCCGCTGCGCAGCTGATCAGCCCCGCGAGCGGCGCGGTCGCGGCCCTCGATCCGCGCGACGGCCGCGAGCTCTGGCACGTCCGCTACGGCGGCGGCTTCTCGGTCGTACCGCGACCGGTGGTGGGCCATGGGTTGGTTTTTGTCGCCACCGGCTACGCGCGCGCGGACTTGCTCGCGATCCGCCTGGGCGGATCCGGGGACGTCACCGACACCCACGTGGCTTGGCGGACCACGAAGGGCGCGCCGCTCACGCCTTCGCTGGTGCTCGACGGGGACGAGTTGTACGGGGTCTCGGATATGGGCGTGGCGACCTGCTGGGACGCGCGCACGGGCAACGTGCACTGGCAGGAGAAGCTGGAGGGCGGATACTCTGCGTCGCCGCTGCTCGCCGACGGCCGGCTCTACTTCCAGAACGAGAATGGCCTCGGCACAGTGGTGGCGGCCGGCCGCGGGTTCCGGCGCCTGGCGAACAACTCGCTCGGCGAGCGCACGCTCGCGTCCTACGCGGTGACGGGGCGCGCCCTGCTCATCCGCACGGAGAGCCGACTTTACCGGATCGAGAATCCCTAGAGCCCGGCGATCGCGCGGGCGAAAGCGGCCGGCTTGGAGGCGCGGTAGAAGGAGGTCCCGGCGACGAAGGTGTCGGCGCCGGCGGCCCGGCATTCGGCGGCGGTGGCGAGGTCGATGCCACCGTCAACCTCGAGGCGGAAGCGGAGGCGGCGCGTGGTGCGCCAGGCGTCGAGTTCGCGCAGCTTCGGGAGCATATCACGGCGGAACGGCTGGCCCCCGAAGCCGGGCTGCACGGTCATCACCAGCACCAGGTCCACCTGGTCGAGGAAGGGCGTGGCGGCCGCGGCGGGCGTGCCGGGGTTGAGCGCGAGGCCGGTCTGGCAGCCGAGTTCGCGGATCCGTGCGAGGGTGGCGTGACGGTCGCCCGGCGGCTCGACGTGGACCGTGATCAGGTCGGCGCCGGCGCGGGCGAAGGGCTCCAGGTAACGGTCCGGCTCGGCGAGCATCAGGTGCGTGTCGAAGAAGAGGCGGCACCCGGCGCGGCGGAGGGCGGCCAGGGTCTCCGGGCCGAAGGTGAGGTTCGGCGCGAAGGCGCCGTCCATCAGGTCGAGGTGGAGCCACGGGGCGCCGGCGGTGGTGGCGGCGGCGGCGCTGGCGGCGAGGTGGGCGTGGTCACCCGCGAGCAGGGAGGGGGCGAGGAGCGCGGCGTGCACGGCGCGAGGGGAGCCCGCGCCGGCGCGGCGGGCAAGGCTGAACCCGGCGCCGAACGGCCTTGGCGCGGCCGCCCGGGCCGTGCTAGCTCGGGACGATGAATCCCCTCCCCCTCCGTCTGATCCTGGCCCTGCTGGCGGTTTCCGCGCTCGCGTCCGCCGCCGCCCCCGGGGCCTCCTGGCACGTGTTCCTCGGCACCGGTGGCCCCGGCGCGAAGGGCATCTACCGCGCCGCCTTCGACGCCACGACTGGCAAGCTCGGCCTCGCGGAGCTCGCGGCGGAGGCGGGCAACACCGGGTTCCTCGCCGTGCATCCTGACGGCGACAAGCTCTACGCGACCGCGACGCTCGGGGGCGCGCCGGGCGCCGCCGCCTACCGCATCGGGCCCGGTGGCTCGCTGACGCTGATCAACTCCGCCCCCACCGGCGACGGCGGCGCGGCCCACGTCGCGGTCCACCCTTCCGGACGGTTCGCCGCCACGGCGCAGTACGGCGCGGGTTCGGTCGCCGTCTTCCCGCTCGGCGAGGGCGGAGGGCTCGGCGCCGCGGTCCTGCACCGCCACACCGGCGGCTCCCGGGTGGTCGACCGCCGCCAGGACAGCCCGCATCCGCATTACGTCGGTTGGTCGCCGGACGGGCGGTTCGCGCTCGTGCCTGACCTCGGGCTCGACGCGATCGTCATCTACCGAGTGCTGCCAGCCGCCCCGTTCTTGGAGCGCCACGGCCTCGCGGCGGGTCCGGCCGGCGGCGGGCCGCGCCACCTGAAGTTCTCCCTTGATGGGCGCTTCATCTACCTCCTCAACGAGCTCAGCCTCGCCTTGAGCACCTTCGCGTGGGACGCTGCCGCGGGCACGGCGCGCCTGCTGGGCACGGTCCCCTCGCTCTCCGAGGCGGCGAAGGCGGGCGAGGCCTTCAACTCTGGCGCGGAGATCGTGCTGAGCCCCGACGGACGTTCCGGCTACTTCTCCAACCGCGGCCACGACTCGGTCACGGTCTACCGGCTCGAGCCCGCGACCGGTGTGGCCGAGGTGATCCAGGTGCAGCCGGTGCGCGGGGCGTTCCCCCGCAACATCAACCTCGCGCCGGGCGGCGGCTGGCTGCTGGCGGCGGGCGCGGATTCGAACACCCTCGCGGTGCACCGTGTGGATCCCGCGACGGGACGGCTGACGTACCAGACCAAGGGCGTCATCAACGTCCCGGCCCCGATCTGCATCGTCTTCACGCGTCCCTGACCGGCGGCCCCGCGCGATGCAGCTGCGGCTCCAGCGGAGCTCCCTGATCGACCAGGTCTGCGTCGCCCTGCGGGAGGGGCTGCGCGCCGGGGCGTGGCCGGAGTGGTTGCCAGGCGAGCGGCGGCTGGGCGCGGAACTGGGCGTCGGCCGCAACTCGCTGCGCGCGGGGCTGCGGCGGCTCGCCGCTGAGGGGCTGATCGCGATTGTGCCGGGGGAGGGGACCAGAAGCCTCGCGCCTCCCCTGGCCGCCGCCGCCGCGCCTCCCCGGGTCGTCACCTTGCTGTCGCCGGTGCGCCTCGACCAGTTGCGGCCGCAGCAGGGCCTGTGGATCGACGCCTACCGCGGGATGCTCGCCGAGGCGGGCTGCCGCCTGCGGTTCGTCGTGCTACCCCCCGGGCTGCGCGCGTCCCCGGCGGCGGCGCTCCCCCGGCTGCGGCGCCAGGAATCCTCGGGCTGCTGGGTGCTGGTGCGGGCCAGCGCCGCGGTGCAGGCGTGGTTCCAGCGGCAGGGGCTGCCCTGCGTGGTGGCCGGCTCCTGCCACGAGGGGATCCGCCTGCCCTCGGTCGACCTCGATTACCGGGCCCTCTGCCGGCACGCGGCGGTGGCGCTGCTGCGGGCCGGCCACCGCCGGATCGCGCTGCTTTCGCCCCGGGAGGGCGCTGCCGGCGACCTGCGCGGCGAGGAGGGGTTCCGCGAGGGGGCGCGGGGCTTTACGGAGACGATCGAGGCCGCCGTGGTCCGCCACGGGCCTAGTCCCGCCGAAGTGGCCCGCGTCCTGCGCCAGCTGTTCCACTCCACCCGCCCGCCGACCGGGGTGCTGATCGGCGAGTCGTATGCCTACCTGACGGCTTGCAGCGTGCTCGCGCAACTCGGCCGTCGCGTCGGCGCCGACGTGTCGCTCGTCTGCCGGGACGAGGACCGTTTCCTGTCCTACCTCGAACCGGAGCCGGCGCGCTACGTGGCCGATCCGCTCCATTTCGCGCGGCGGCTGGCCCGGATCACGGGGGACCTGCTGGCGGGCCGGTCCGTGCCCGTCGACTCCCGCCCGCTGCTGCCGCGGCTGGTGCGGGGCGCCTCCCTCGGTCCGCCCCCGCGCGGCTGAGCGCGCTTGCCCCGCGGCGCCGAAGCGGTTGGCTCGGCGCGTGGACAAGCACGGATCCCCAGCCTGCTGCGGGCCGGGCCGCGGCGCGGGCGCGGGGCCGGCGCCGGGCGTCTTCCGGCGCGTGCCCGGGCCCGCGGCCCCGGAGATGGTGCTGATCCCGGGCGGGGTCTTCCGGATGGGCAACGAGGCCGCTTACGGCTTCCCCGCCGATGGCGAGGGCCCGGTCCACGAGGTGGAGCTGCGCCCGTTCCTGCTCGACGCGACCACCGTGACCAACGAGGCGTTCAACGCCTTCGTGAATGCGACCCGTTACCGCACCGAGGCGGAGCGTTTCGGCTGGAGTTTCGTTTTCGGCGGCCACCTAGACTCCCGCGTCGCCGCGGCGCGGCCCCGGGTGCGCGGCTCCGAGTGGTGGGTGCGGATCGAGGGGGCGGACTGGCGCCACCCCGAGGGACCGGGCTCCTCGGTGCGGGGCCGGTGGGACCACCCGGTGGTGCAGGTGTCGTGGCACGACGCCTGCGCCTACGCGGCGTGGGCCGGCAAGCGCCTGCCGACCGAGGCCGAGTGGGAGCGGGCGGCCCGCGGCGGCCGCGAGGGCCACCGTTTCCCGTGGGGCGACGACCTGGAGCCCGAGGGACGCCACCGGATGAACGTCTGGCAGGGCGAGTTCCCGGCGCGCGACACCGGCGCGGACGGCCACCGTGGCACCGCCCCCGCGCGCGCTTACCGAGCGAACGGCTTCGGCCTGTACCAGATTACCGGCAACGTCTGGGAATGGTGCTGGGACTGGTTTGATCCCGGCTACTACCGCGTCTCGCCGCGGGCCGATCCGGCCGGACCGGCGACCGGGGGCCGGCGCGTGCAGCGCGGGGGCAGCCACCTCTGCCACGCGAGTTACTGCAACCGTTACCGCACGGACGCGCGCAACGGGACCGATCCCGTGTCCGCTGCCACCCACACCGGGTTCCGCTGCGCCCGGGACGTCGCCGGTTGAGCGCGCTCAGCGGCGCAGCGCGGTAAAGGTCCCCGCCAAGATTAGGGCCGCGCCCGCGGCCTGGGCGGGGGCGAATGCTTCGCCGAACCAGAGCACGCCGCCCGCGGTGACGGCGAGGGGCGCGAGCAGTTGCAGCGCGCCCCCGGCGGCGACGCTGAGGTGGCGGAACCCCTCGGTCATCGCGAGTTGCCCGGCGATCGCCGCCAACGTGGCGAGGAGCAGCATCGCCGCGTCGGCGTGGGAGAGGCCGCGCCAGCCCCAGGCCGCGACGGGGGCGCCGAGGAGCAGGCCGTAGACGCACTGTGCGCCGAAGATCGTGGCGCTGGATTCGGCGCGAACCAACTGGCGGATGAGGAGGATGACCGCCGCGGCCATCACTGCGCCGGCCAGCCCGACGGCCTCCCAGAGGCCGGGGGCCGTGAGGGCGGCGCCCGCGGTGCCGGTGAGGAGCGCGAGGCCGGCCAAGGCGAGGGCGATCCCGGCCGCGCGGGCGGCGCCGAGGGGCTCACCGATTAGGACTACGGCGGCGAGGGCGGCGAAGGCGGGCCAGGTGGTGCCGATGAGGGTCGCCTTGCCGGCGCCGAGCGGGCCGATGCTGAGGTAGAAGCAGGCGGTGGACAGGCCGCCGAGCACGCCGCGGGCGATGAGGGGAGGGTGGCGCAGGCAGCGGCCGAGGTCCGGCGCGAACCAGACTGCGAGGACCACGAGGCCCCCGCCGCTGCGCACCGCGAGCGCCAGCCAAGCGTCGCCGCCGGCGTCGGAGAATCCCTTCAGCAGCAGGGAATTCGCGGTGAAGCCGGCGAGGGAGAGCGCCATCCACGCGGCCCCCCGCCGGGTATCCTCCGCCGCCCGCGCCCCGCCCGCATTTGCGCCGCCCATCCGTCGGTCCCGGTTGGCGTCGCGCTCAGCGGCCGCCCGGCACGGTGCGGGTGGACTCGAACGGGCGCAGCGGCACCACCTCCGGCTCGGTGCCGTCGAAGGCCGGGTTCGGCTCCGGCATCCGCGCGCCGACCTCGCGCCGGTGCGCGGCGAGCAGGTCGGCGAGGCGCCGCACATCGGCGGGCCGGCGCGTCGCGAGGTCGGTGGTCTCGCCGGGATCCGCCTGCAGGTCGTAAAGCTCGCGGCGGCCGTCCTCGAGGAACTCGAGCAGCTTGAGGTCCCCGGCCCGAACTGCGCCGGAGGGCCGCGCGCCGTGCATATTGTAGTGTGGGAAGTGCCAGAAGAGCGGGCGGTCCGCGGCCGGCCCGCGCCCGCCGCGCAACAGCGCCGCGAGGCTCCGGCCGTCTACCGCGGGGCCGGGCCCGGCGCCCGCGAGATCGAGCAGGGTGGGGAAAAGGTCGATGCCGTGCACCGGCACGTCCAGGACGCGACCTCGGCTGGCGCCACCGGGCTGCCAAACGATCAGGGGCACCCGGATGCCACCCTCGTAGAGGGTGCCCTTCGTTTCGCGCAGCCCGCCGTTGGAGCCCCACCATTTCACCGCCCCGTTGTCGGAGGTGAAGACGACGGTGGTCCGGCGGTCGAGCCCGCGGGCGGCAAGGAAGGCGCGCAGCCGGCCCACGGTCGCGTCGAGGTCCTCGATCATCGCGGCGTACTCCGGGAGCAGGCCCCACGGCGCGGGTCCGCGCGCCGGCTGGCGGCGGATCGTCTCCTCCTTCGCCCCGAGCGGGCGGTGCACGGCAAAATGGCCCAAGAGAAGGAGGAACGGGCGCTCCCCCTGCGCGGCGAGCCAGCGCTCCGCCTCGTCCTGGAGCCGGTCGGTGAGGTATTCCCCGGGGGGCGTGGGCGCGAGGCCAAGGCCGTGGTCGGGCCCGAACATCGTCTTCGGGCTCCCCAGGTTGTTGCCGTAATAATTCACCTCGAAACCGTGGTCCTCCGCGAGCGAGCCCTTCCCTCCGAGGTGCCATTTGCCGATGCTGGCGGTGGCGAAGCCGGCGGCGCGGAGGGCCTCCGCGAGCGTGACGGTCGCCAGGTCCAGCGCGCCCGGGTTGGGCGGGGTGCGGAGGCGGCGGCCGCGGTTCCAACGGTCCCCGGCGTCGCCGATCGCGTCCGTGATCCCGAGCCGCGCGGGCCATTGTCCGGTGAGGAGCGCGGCGCGCGAGGCCGAGCAGACGGGCGAGGGCGCGTAGGCCTGGATGAAGCGCACGCCCTCCCGCGCGAGGGCGTCAAGATGCGGGGTCTGGACGTGGGGGTTGCCTTGGCACCCGAGGTCGCCCCAGCCGAGATCGTCGGCGAGAATGATGATGAATCCCGGGGCCGGGGCCGGGGCGGCGGTCGCGAGGGATGCCGCGGCGATGAGGGAGACGAGGGCGAGCAGGCGGGGCGGGGCGCGCATGGGGGCGGGTGGGAAGCTGGCTTGCGCTTGTCGGGCGGGGAAGCGTCGTTCGGTGGTCCTCTTTCCAAACCGGCGGGCGCCCGTTGCCCCGGCCCCGCGCAGGCGCAGGCTTCCGGCAACCCCCATCCCCGATGGAACTCGTCCCCCGCCGGCTCGCCCGTTTCGCCCTCCTGTGTCTCCTCGGCTCCGCACCCCTTGCCGCCCGCCCAAGCTTCGTCCTGCTGATGGCCGACGACCAGGGCTGGGGCGACGTTGGCTACAACGGCCACCCGCGGCTGCGCACGCCGCACCTCGATGCGATGGCCCGCGCGGGCGTCCGACTCGACCGCTTCTACGCCGCCGCCCCCGTCTGCTCGCCCACGCGCGGCTCCGTGCTCACCGGGCGGCACCCGAGCCGTTACGGCATCGACTGGGCCTTCGACGGCCAGCTGCCCGCGGCGGAGGTCACGCTCGCGGAGGCCCTCCGCGCCGCCGGCTACCGCACCGGCCACTTCGGCAAATGGCACCTGGGCCAGCTCAGCCGCACCCTGCGCCAGGGCCGCAAGAACAAGGTCGACCCGGCGCGGTATTCCCCGCCTTGGGCGAATGGGTTCGAGACCTGCTTCTCGACGGAGGCGAGCGTCCCGACCTTCAATCCCTACTATTACACCGACACTTCCCAGAAGGTGGAACCCATCCTCGGTCGCGACGCCGAGGACGTCGGCCGGGAGCACCGGTGGAACGAGAGCTACTGGACCGGCCCGGGCCGGTTCGTCGACGAGGACCTGCCCGGCGACGATTCCGCGCTGATCACGGAACGCACGCTGGAGTTCATCCGCGCCGCGAGCGACCAGCCCTTCCTCGCCTGCGTGTGGTTCCACGCGCCGCACACGCCCGTGGCCGCGGGCCGCGCGGACCGGCAGCCGTACGCCAATCTGCCTTTGGCCCAGCAGCACTTCCTCGGCTCCCTTGCCGCGCTCGACGCGCAGGTCGGGCGCCTGCGCGCCGAGCTGCGCCGGCTGGGCCGGGCGGAAGACACCGTGGTGGTTTACTGCAGCGACAACGGCCCGAGCTACATTCATCCGCACGGCAGCGCCGGTCCGTTCCGCGGGCTTAAGGGCAGCCTGCTCGAGGGCGGCGTCCGCGTGCCCGGCATCGTCGAATGGCCCCGCGGTTTCCCCGGCGGCCGGGTCGTCACCGCCCCGCTGGTCACGTCGGACCTTTACCCGACCCTCCTTGCCCTCGCCGGCGTGCGCCCGGAAAAGCAGCCCCCGCTCGATGGCCGCGACGTGCGCGCGCTGCTCGCGGGTGAGCGGGCGGAGCGGGGCGAACCGGTCTTCTTCCACGCGCCCCTGCGCAACGATGGCGACCCCTGGGCCAAGCCGGGAACGTTCCAGGCGGCGGTGCAGACGGACCGCCGCAAACTGATCACCGTCGACTCCGGCGCGACGTGGACCCTGCACGACCTCGCGGCGGACCCGCGGGAGGAACGGGACCTGGCTGCGGCCGAGCCGGAGCTCGCGCGCGCGCTGCGGTCCGCGCTGGAGGCTTGGCGGCGCAGGTGCGAGGCCTCGGCGAAGGGGGCCGACTACCGCTGAGCTTTTGCGGGCGGCGGGGCGGCGAGGGAACCGCCGGGCAGGAACTCTGGCACCATCTTCCGCCCGCCGCTCGGGACGGGCTCGCCGGTCGCGAGGCGGGCGAGCACGGTCATCATCGCCTTCGCGGTGGCCGCCGGGTCGGCGCGATATCGGGCCGGTTCCGGGCGGACGTGCGCGAGGAACGGGTCGTCCAGCCGGCTCAGCAGGGAAAGGTCGCGCGGGACCGCGAGCCCCAAGGCGGCGGCGACGCTGAAGACGGTGAGGTACTGGTTGGGGGTCTCGACCACCACGGCGGTGGGCCGGGGCCGGCCGGCGAGGCAGCGGTGGACGGCGGCGGCGAGGGCGGCGGGATCGGCGTCGCACGGCACTCGCGCCAGCCTCCCCGCCTCGCCGGCCCCAGCGCGGAATCCCACCTCGAAGCCCGCCTCCCCCTCGACCAGCCCCGGCAGCCGTTTCCGGGAGGCGAGCAGTGCCACGTGGCGGTGCCCGCGCCGCGCGAGCAGCAGCCCCGCGTGGCGGCCGGCGGCGCGCTGGTCGACGTCGAGCGACGGCAGGCGGACCCCGGGGTAGGGGTGGCCCGACAATATGGCCGGCAGCCCCCGCGTGCCGAACCAGGCCTGGACCTCCAGCGTGGACTGGAACAGGACCCAGGCGCGGCAGCCTGCCTGCGCGGTCAGGCGCGTGAGGTGGGCCTCCGCCTGCGGGCCGAAGTAGCTCGCGCCCGCGTGGCGCTGGAGGCTCCAGCCGCGCGCCGCGGCCGCCTCCCGCAGGTGCGCCACAAGCAGGGCGAAGTACGGGCGCCGCGTTTCCAGCGGCTCCGGCGAGAGCAGGCCGATCACGGTCGCGCGCGCGGCCCCAGTGCCGCGCGCGCGCCGCGGCAGCACCCGGTGGCCCCGGCTCGAGACGCCCCGCACCACCTGCTCCCGCGCGAGGATCCCGAGCGCCGCGCGCACCGTGCCGCGGCTCACCCGCAACTCCCCGCTCAGCCGCCGCTCGCCCGGCAGCCAGTCGCGCCACCTTCCCTGCCGGATCTGCTCCCGCAGGCTCGCCGCCGCCAGCGCCGGCAGGCTCTGGCGCACCGGCACCAGCGGCCCCCCCGGCCCCGGTACAATCTTTGGGCCGGTGGATTCGCTTTGAGGCATTTCCCGGCTCTGCGCCACCGTCACCCGCCCCGCAAGCCCTAACCCCGTGGCCGCCCCGCGTCCGCCCCTCCCCCGGATATGACCCGTAACCCCGCCCGCCTCGTTCCGCCCGCCCTCGTCCTCGCGCTGGCCGCCCTGCCGGCCGCGACCCCGCCGCCCGCCGCCCCGCCGCCGGCGGAGACCGTCCAGCTGTCCGCCTTCGAGGTCCGGAGCACCGCCGGCCTCGGCTACCGCTCCACCAACACGGCCTCCGGCACCAAGAGCGCTCGCCCCCTCATCGACCTGCCCGCCAGCGTCGCCCTCGTCACCCGCGACTTCATCGACGATATGATCTCGCGGCAGACCATCGGGGACATCCTCAAGTACGCCGTCGCGGGCGCGCCGCCCTCGACCAACCGCAATAACTTCCTGCAGCTCCGGGGTCAGCGGTTCGAGTCGCCCTGGCAGGATGGCATCCGCGTGAGCAACTCGCCCAACGAGTTGTCGGTGCTCGACAGCATCGAGGTCCTCAAGGGCGTGAACTCGGTCCTCTACGGTTCACGCGTGCCGGCGGGCGGGCTCGTCAACCGCATCACCAAGAAGCCCCAGAACGCGCCGCGCCACACCCTGCGCGCCCAGTTCGGGAGCTATGACTTCCGCCGTGCCGAGCTCGACTCGACGTCCGCGCTGCCCGGCGCCGCCTCCGCCTTCGCCTACCGCGTCGTCGCCGCGAAGCAGGACGACCCGGGGTACCGCGGCCGCCAAAATCAGGAGGCGCTCGCGCCGATGTTCCAGTACGCGCGCGGCGGCACGACGGTGCGTTTCCAGTACATCTGGTCCGAGACCTTCACCGCCGGCGAGTTCCCGGGCGGCATCGCGCGGCCCGACGGCACCGTCTACCTCGGCGGCGGCCGCCGCACCGACTACAAGGCCCCGTGGTCCTTCACCCGCAAGGAGACCGGCCAGCAGGTCTTCACCTGGATCCAGCGCCTCGGCGACTGGGAGTCCCGCGTCGCCTATATGGCCGAGCGGACCGAGCGGGACGATGAGGAGCACCGCCGCCAGGGCGCCGCCAACCTCGTCACGCTGCTCTCCCCCCAGCGCTACTTCGGGCAGACCGAGCTGCGCCGCTTCGGCTCGCTGCAGCAGGACATCGCCGGCGCCTACACCCTCGGCGGCGTGAAGGTGCTCACCAACCTCGGCTGGTCCCGCAACCGGGAGATCCTCAACCAGGACCGCCAGGAGGTGGACCTCGCCACCGGCCGCGCGATCGGCGCCTACAGCCGGGCCACCGTCGCCACGGCCGCGCAGGGGCAGCTCAACATCGTCACGCCCAACCTCGCCAATGTCCGCCTCCCCGGGGCGCCCGACCGGATCATCCTCGGCCGCTTCAATGACACCCGCACGGTCGTCACCGGCACCACCGTCTACGCCACCCAGTCGTTCGACGTGGTGCCACGCCGGCTCGCCGTAACGCTCGGCGGCAGCTACGCGGCGGAAAAATCGAGCGTCCACGACCTGCCCGACGCGACCCAGCGCGAGGCGCGCCGCACGGACTCCTCCGACGACCTGGTGCACTCGATCGCGGCGGTCTGGAGCTTCACCCCGCGGGTGAAGCTGTTCGTCCAGACGGGGACCACCTTCTCGCCCAACCAGGCGAACGCCTCCACGCCCGCCGGCCTGCGGCCGCCCCCGGTGACCGGCCGTTCTCGCGAGGCGGGCCTGAAGTTCAACCTGCTCGAGGACCGCCTCTGGGGCGGCGTGACCCTGTACCAGCTCGACCTGAAGGGCTTCGCGACCTTCAACTCCACCGTCAACGCGTTCGTCGTGACGGACACCGCGAACCGGGGGGCCGAGCTCGAGCTGTGGTACGAGCCCGTGCGCGGGCTGCAGCTGATCGGCACGATCTTCACGGCGCAGGTCGAGGGTCCGGGCGGCACCCGGGTCAACCAGTCGTTCCGCCAGGCCTCCAGCCTCTGGGCGAAGTACTCGGTCGGCCGGGGTGCGCTCAAGGGATTGTACTTCGGCGCGGGCGCCTTCCACCGCGGGACCCTGTACTACTCGACCGGGGTCGATGCGCCGGGCTACACGACGCTCGACGCCACGGTGGGCTACGCCGGGGCCCGCTGGTCCGCCGCGGTCTCCGCGCGCAACCTGACGGATGAGCTGTACAACATCGGCTCGACCGGTGCGAACAACATCGACCCGAGCGTGCCCCCGACGATGCAGATGTCGCTCTCCTGGAGGTTCTGAGTGGCGGCGTCCGCCCCCGCGTCCCGGCGGCGCGGTCCCCTGCGGGCCGCGCTCTTTTCCCTGGGCCTTGGCCTCATCCCGGCTGCGGCGAGTCCGCCGGCCTTCTCCGTGGCCGGCGCTCCCTGGTCCGGTGGCCCCCGTCTCGCGTTGGACGGGAGGGGCGAGCGCCTTGAACTGGTGGCCACCCCGGAGGGCTGGAGCGCCCGCGTTTCCCCTCCTGGCGGGCCGGCGCGGGAAGTGCGGAGCGGCCCGGCCGGCCTTCCCGCCGTGCTGCCGCTGGCCGGGGGTTTCCTGCTCGCCGAGTCCGACGCCGCGGGGGTCTGGAGCGCTTTGCACGCGACGGCGGGGCCCGGTGCACCGGTGCCGGTCTCCGGGGCGCGGGCCCCCGTCGTCGCGGCGGGCGCCGCCGGGGAATGGTTTGCGGCCGCGCTCCACGAAGGTGCCCTCCGGATTTGGCGCCGTGCCGGCGCGGGCTGGGCGGAGGAACCACGGCCTGCCGTGCCCGCCGGCGCGCGGCCGCTCGCGCTCGTGGCGGGGCGCGAGGGATTGGTGCTGGCGGTGGGCACCGCGTCGGGTTGGTCGCTGTGGCAGCGCGCGGGGGCCGGTTGGCGGGAACACGCCGGGCCCGGCGCGGGCCCGACGCCGGTGGCGCTCGTGGCGGCGCGGGTGGGCGCGGCGCATCTCGGGTTCGCGGTTCCCGGCGAGCCCGGGCCGCTGTGGCTCTGGCATCCGGTCACGCGGGCCTGGGCGGCGCCGTCTCCGGGCGAGGGAGTGGTGCCGGCGGGGCCGGCGGCGGGGGCCGGTCTGGCGGTGATCGCGGGACCGGCGGATGCCCGCACCGCGGGCGCGCTCGCGCTGGCGCCGCGCCGGCCGGAGTTCGGCGCCATCAACTACGCGACGCTGGGCGCGTACCTGGTGGCGATGATGGGCCTGGGCGCCTACTTCATGCGGCGGGCGCGCGATGCCCGCAGCTATTTCCTCGCGGGTGGCCGCATCCCGTGGTGGGCGGCAGGCATCAGCGTCTACGCGACCACCCTGAGCTCGATCACGGTGCTGGCGATGCCCGCGAAGTCCTTTGCCACCGACTGGACCTTCCTGCTGGCGCCGCTGACCATCCTGCTGCTCGCGCCGGTCATCACGCGCTTCTACCTGCCGTTCTTCCGCCGGCTTGAGGTCGCCAGCGCCTACGAGTACCTGGAGCGGCGCTTCAGCTTCGCGCTGCGGGCCTACGCCAGCGTGGTGTTCGTGTGTTTCCAGCTCGGCCGCGTCGCGATCGTCACGTACCTGCCCTCGCTCGCCCTGGCCACGGTGTGCGGCCTCGACGTGGTCGCCTGTGTGCTCCTGATCGGCGGGCTCTGCACGGTCTACACCGTGCTCGGCGGGATCGAGGGCTCGATCTGGACCAGCGTGCTGCAGGCGGGGGTGATGCTGAGCGCCGCGCTGCTCTGCCTCGGCGCGCTCCTGGGCGGCGCGGGGGGCGGCGTCGCGGCGCTCGCGGCCGAGGCTGCCGCCGACGGCAAGCTGCGGCTCGTCGACTGGTCGTGGAGCGCGGTCCAGGCGACGACCTGGATCATCGTGCTCGGCAACCTCATCAACAACCTGGTGCCCTACACCTCGGACCAGTCCGTGATCCAGCGCTACCTCACGACCACCGACGAGGCGCAGGCGCGGCGCGCGATCTGGCTGAACGGGCTGATTGCCTTCCCCTCGGCCACGCTCTACTTCGCCCTCGGGACGGGTCTTTACCTGTTCTTCAAGCACCACCCGGAGGCCCTGCACCCGGCGATCGCCGGCGAGTCGCTGCTGCCGTTCTTCGTCGCCGACCACCTCCCGGCGGGGCTGGCCGGCCTCGTGGTGGCCGGCATCTTCGCGGCGGCGCAGTCCAACGTCTCCAGTGACCTCAACAGCGGGGCCACGGCGCTGGTCACGGACTTCGTGGAACGCGGCCGGCCCGGCCTGTCGGCGCGCGCGCGCCTGCGCTGGGCGCGGGGCGCCACGGCGGGTCTCGGCGTCGCGACCACGGGCCTGGCGCTGCTGCTCACCACCCTCGACATCCGGTCGTTCCTCGACGCCTACATCTCCCTGGTCGGGCTGATGGGCACCGGCCTGGCGGCGGTCTTCGCGCTGGGGATCTTCACGACGCGGGCGAACGCCGCGGGGGCCCTCGCCGGGGTGGTCGCGAGCGGCGCCGTGCTCCTCTGGGTGCAGCAGGCGACGCGGCTGCATTTCTTCTGGTACGGCCTGGTCGGCTTCGCGACCTGCGCCGCCGTGGCGCTCGCCGTTGCCGCGGCGGGGGGCGCCCGCCGCCCGCTCACGGGCCTCACGCTCTGGACCCTGCCGCCCCGCGGACCCGCGGGCCCCGCCTGATGCCCCGCCCGAACATCCTGCTCCTCCTCAGCGACCAGCTGCGCGCCGACGCCCTCGGCTGCTACGGCGGCACGCGCGTGCCCACGCCGCACCTCGATGCCCTCGCCGCCGGGGGCACGGTGTTCGACCGCTGCTACGTCAACAACCCCGTCTGCACCCCGAGCCGGGCCTGCCTCTGGACCGGGAAGACCGTGCACGGCCACGGGGTCCACAACCTGCACGACGTGCTCCCGGCCACCGAGCGGCTGTTCCCGGAGACGCTGCGCGGGCTCGGCTACCGGACGGCGTTGTTCGGAAAACTCCACGTGAGCGCCCGGGTGGTCGACCAGAATGAGGTCCCGGCCCACGCCGGTTTCGACGTCTACGAGAACGCGCTCTCCCCCTACAACCACGACTGCCGCTTCCACGCCTACCGCGACTGGCTGCGGGAGCGCGATCCCGCCTTCCTCGCGCGCCTCGCGCGGGAGGGCAGCGCGGTGGGGCACATCCCGGACGCGCTGCACTTCTCGACCTGGGTGGCCGAGCGGGCCGGCGCCTTCATCCGCGCGGAGGCGGCCCGGGGTCCCTTCTTCTGCTGCGCCAGCTTCGTCGACCCGCACGACCCGTTCGATGACCACCCGCCCGAGTGGCTCGACCGCGTGCGCCTCGGGGCGATGGAGACCGTCGACCGCCGGGCCGGCCCGCCGGACCGTCCCGCCGGGGTGCGGCGCGAGGAGGCGGAGGGCGTGCTCGGCGCGCTCGGTGACTACACCGACGACGAGATCCGGCGGATGCGGCGCAGCTACCACGCCTCGGTGGGGTTCCTCGACGCGTGCGTCGGCCGGGTGCTCGACGCGCTGGCGGCGGCGGGCGTGGCGGGGGACACGCTGGTGCTCTTCGCCAGCGACCACGGCGAGATGCTCGGCGAACGCCGGCTGCTCGGGAAGGGTGCCCACTTCTATGAAGCCTGCGCCCGCGTGCCGCTGCTCGCGCGCTGGCCGGGGGGCATCGCCGCCGGGGCGCGCTCCCCCGCGCTGGTGCAGTTGCACGACCTCGCCGCCACCGCGCTCGCGGCGGCCGGGGCGGACCCCGCGACGCGGCGGGCGGAGCTGCCCGACGCCTTGCCGCTGCAGGGCTCCGGCCCGGGCCGCGACTGCGCGTTCGGCGTCTATCGCAACAGCTGCATCAACCGGCGGAAGGTGTTCTGGGACCCGCCGATCCACTGCACGATGATCGTGCGCGGGCCGCACAAGCTCACCGTCTACCACGACGGCCCGCCGTCGGCCGCGGACGAGGGGGAACTGTACGACCTCGCCGCGGACCCGGCGGAGACGCGCAACCTCTGGGCCGAGCCCGCCGCCGCCGCGCTGCGCGGGGATCTCCTCGGACGGATGCGGGGCTGGCTCGCGCAGCAGGAGCAGGAGGGCCCCGGGGGGCGGGGCGGGCACCGTTTCCCATCCCCGAAGCACTGGTTGCCCAACAATCCGATCCGCCTCGCCCGCTGAGATGACCCCGCTGTTTTCCCATCCCCTGCCGCGCCGCCGTTTCCTCCGCACCACCTCCGCCGGCGCCGCGTGGATGGCGACGGCCCGCCTGCCCGCGCTCCCCGCTCCGGAACGGCCCAACCTGGTGGTGATCGCGGCCGATGACCTCGGTTTCGCCGATCTCGGCTGCCACGGCTCGGAAATCCACACGCCGAACCTCGACCGGCTGGCCGCGGGCGGCGCCCGCTTCGCCCAGGGCTACGCCTTTCCGCGCTGCTGCCCGTCGCGCGCCGCGCTGCTCACCGGCCGCACCCCGCACGAGGCCGGACTCGGGTTCATGGTCACGCACGAGCAGCCGCCGCGCGCGAACCCGCCCGCCTACCAGGGGTTCCTCCGCGCCGGGGTGCCGACCCTGGCGGAACGCCTCCGCGCGGCCGGCTACCGGACCTGCCTCTCCGGGAAGTGGCACGTGGGGGAGCACCGCCCCCACTGGCCCTGCGACCGCGGGTTCGAGTCCAGCTTCGGCCTGCTCGGCGGCGCGGCCAGCTACTTCGACCCCTCGGGCAGCCGCGCCCAGAGCCGCCGGCGCCGCCTGTTCCGCGACGACCGGGAGATCAGCCTGGATCCCGGCCGGGACTTCTACTTCACTGACGAGATCGCGCGCGCCGCCGTCGGCCAGATCGAGGCCGGCGCCGCGGACCCGCGCCCGCTCTTTCTCTACCTCGCCTTCACCGCCCCGCACTGGCCCCTGCACGCGCGCGCCGAGGACATCGGCCTCTACCGCAACCGCTACCGCGCCGGTTGGGACGAGGTGCGCGCGCAGCGCCATCGCCGCCAGGTTCGCCTCGGGCTGGTGGATCCCGCGTGGGGGCTCGCGCCGCGCGATCCCGGCGTTCCGGCCTGGTCCGCCGTCCCCGACCCCGAGGAGCGCGCGCACCATATGGCCGTCTACGCCGCGCAACTCCACCGCCTCGACCATCAGGTGGGCCGCGTGCTGGACGCCCTCGCGCGCGCCGGCCGCCGCGGCAACGCGCTCATCCTTTTCGTCTCCGACAATGGCGGCGACCCCTCCCTGCCGCCGGTCACGGATCCGTCCCTGCAGCGGTACGACCCGGCGCTGCTCGGGGGCCCGCTTTCCTACACCGGTTACGGGCCGGGCTGGGCGCAGGTGAGCAACACGCCCTTCCGCCGCCACAAACGCTTCGCCCACGAGGGAGGCATCGCGATCCCGTTCCTGGCGAATGGCCCCGGCTTCGTGTCAGGTGGCGATTGGCGGCGCGACCCGGCCACCGTGCTCGACGTCGTCCCCACCTGCCTCGCCGCGGCGGGGATTGCCCCCGCGTCCGGCGAGGCCCTGCCCGGAAGGGACCTGCGCACCCCGCCGCCCGCGGGAGCGCCCTTCACCTGCGGCTGGGAGCATATGGGCAACCGCGCCTACCGGGACGGCGACCACAAGCTGGTCGCGGCCGATGGTGGCCCGTGGGAGCTCTATGATGTCAGCCGCGACCGCGCCGAGGGTGACAACCTCGCCGCGCGCGAGCCGGCGCGCCTTGCCGCGCTCGTGGCCGCCTACGAGGGGTGGGCACGCCGCACGGGCGTCCTGCCGTGGCCGGTTGCGTTGGACGGCAGCTTCGGCTAACCACGCGTGTTGAAGTACCGTCCGCTCGCTTTCCTCGTCCTGTTGGTCGGCCTGCTCCTGCCCGCGGGGATGGCCGCGCCGGCCCTCGCCCCGGACCAAGCCGAGGCGCTCCGCGAGGTCTGGCGCCGGGGCATCGCCGAGGGGCAGGTCCCGGGTGGCGTGATGCTCGTGGCGCGCCGAGGCGAGGTCGTCTTCCGGGAGGCCTTCGGAGTGGCCGACCTCGCGCGCGGGAACCCCTTCGCCGTCGATGCCCCCTGCCGGATCGCGTCCGTCACGAAGCCCTTCACCGCCGCGCTGCTCGGCCTGCTGGTGGCCGAGGGCCGGCTCGGCTGGGACGATCCGCTGGACCGGCACCTGCCGGCTTTCCGGGGCGTCCGGCTCGCGGGTGGGGCGCCCGCCGCGCGGGTCCCCCGCGTCCGCGAGTTGCTGGCGCACACCGCCGGCTTCGCGGGCCAGTCCGCCCGGGGGGAGGAACGCTGGCGGATCCGCACCGGCGGCACGCTGGCCGACGCGGTGGAGGACCTCGCGCGGGCCGGTCTGGCCGCGGAGCCCGGCGCGCGTTACGCCTACTCCGGGCTCGGTTACCTCGTTGCCGGGCGCGTGGCGGAGGTGGTCGCGGGGGAGGAGTTCTCCGTCCTGCTGGCGCGCCGGTTGCTCGGACCCCTCGGGATCCCCGGCGTCGCCTTCCCGGCCGGCCTCGCGCCGGAGCGCGGCGCCCGGTTGCCCACCTTCTACGACCGGAGCGGTGGTTCCCTCGTCCCCGACGCCGGGGGTCCGGCCTTCGCGTTCCCCAACCCGGGCGGCGGGCTGGTCGCGACCGCCGACGAGGTGGCCGCACTCCTGCGCCTGCACCTGGACGAGGGGCGGGTGGGGAAGCGGGTCCTCCTGCCGGCCGCCGTCCTCGCCGAACTGCAGACCGTGCAGCCGGGAACCGCGCGCGACGGGTACGCGCTCGGTTTCAACGTCGTCCGCGCCGGCCCGGACGGCCGGGGCGTGCGCCTCCGGCACAACGGCGCCTCGGGCACGCTCGCGCTGATCGACCGCGAGCGGCAGACCCTGGTCGTGGCCCTCACCCAGGTTCCGACCAAGCAGCGCCCGGCCTTCACCCGGAGCCTGGATGCCGCGATCGACCGGCTGCTCGCGGCGCCCTGACTCCGGCGGTCCTGAATTGGAACCGGCGGGCCGGGATTCCGGTTCGACCGGGCGCGGCGTCACCCTAGTCTCCGTTCGCCCCGATGAAGTTCCCCGCCCTCCTGGCCCTCCTCGCCCTCGCGTTCCCGGCCGCCGCGCAGCCGCGGCCCAACCTCCTGCTCATCGTCTCGGAGGACAATGGTCCCGAGCTGGGCTGCTACGGTGACCCCTACGCGCGCACGCCGCGGCTCGACCGGTTGGCGTCCGAGGGGGTCCGCTTCAACCGGGCCTTCGTGGCGCAGGCGGGCTGCAGCCAGTCGCGCGCGAGTTTCCTCACCGGCCTCTACCCGCACCAGCACGGGCAGATCGGCCTGGCGACCTGGGGCTACCGGCTCTACCGCGAGGACACCCCGAACCTGCCGCGCCAGCTGAAGGCGGCGGGCTACCGGACCGGGATCCTCGGCAAGCTCCACGTGAACCCGGAGTCCGCCTTCCCGTTCGACTTCCGCGCGCTGCCGACGGCGAACTTCGCCCGGCGCAACCTCGGGGAGTACGCCCGGGCCGCGGAAGGCTTCTTCGCCGCGGGCGCGGAACCCTTCTTCCTCAGCGTCAACTACCCCGAGGCGCACGACCCGTGGCTGCGCCAGGTCGACGGCCTGCCCGCGAATCCGCGGACGGGCCGCGACGTCCGCGCACTGCCTTACTTCGGCATCGACCCGCCGGGGATGCGGGAGATGGTCGCCGATTACTACAATTGCCTCAGCCGGCTGGATCATCTGGTGGGGGACCTCCTCGACGCGCTCGAACGCTCGGGCAAGGCGCGGGACACGCTGGTCGTTTACCTCGGGGACCACGGGGCCGATTTCCTGCGCGGCAAGCGGACCTGCTACGAGGGCGGGGTGCGGATCCCCCTGCTGGTGCGCTGGCCCGGCCAGGCGCGCCCCCAAGTGCGGGAGGAACTGGTCTCCACGGTGGACCTGCTGCCGACCCTGCTCGCGGCGGCCGGCGCCCCGCCGGTCCCGGGCGCGGCGGGCCGGGCGCTGCAACCCCTGCTCGCGGGCGGCCCCGCCCCGTGGCGGACGCACCTCTTCACCGAGTGGCACACCCACGCCGCGGCGGCCAACTACCATCCCCAGCGCGCGGTCCGCGACGAGCGGTACAAGCTGATCGAGAACCTGCTGCCCGGCGTGGTGAACCCCGACTACGCGGACACCATCCGCAAGCTGGAGGCCGACGCGGTCGAGCGGGGCGAGGAGGGTTTCCGCGGCGGGATCGCGCGGGCGGTCGAGACGGCCGCGCCCGCCGTCCGCGCCGGTTACGCGGTGATGGAGCGGCCCCCGCGTCACGAGCTCTACGACCTGCGGGAGGACCCGCACGAGTTCCGCAACCTCGCCGGCTCGCCGGCGCACGCCGCGATCCTCGCCGACCTCACGGGCCGGCTCGACGCGTGGCGGCGCGAGACCGGCGACCCGCTGTTGGATCCGGCGAATCTCCGCCGCCTGACCGCGGAGGTCACCGCGGTCCGCTCCAAGTCGGCCGGGCGCGAGCTGCGCTGGGGCTACCCGGAGTACTTCTTCGGCCGGGAACCGGCCCCGGCGGAGGCCGCGGGCCCGGAGGAAGCGCGCCCCGGACGCAAGAAACGCAAGTGATGAAACCTTCCCGCTCCCTCCTGCTGCCCGCGCTCCTGCTCGCGCTTGCGCCGGCCGCGCCCGCCGCGGCGCCCGCGCGCCCGAATGTCCTGCTGATCGCGCTGGACGACCTCAACGACTGGGTGGGCTACCTTGGCGGCCACCCCGACGTGCGCACGCCGCACCTCGACGCGCTGGCGGCCCGCGGCCTTGCCTTCACCAACGCCCACGTCGCCGCGCCGGTCTGCAACCCGTCCCGTGTGACGCTGATGACGGGGCGGCAGCCGAGCACCACCGGGATCTACGGCAACGACGTGCGCTGGCACGAGGCGCTGCCCGGGGTCAACTCGCTGCCCGCCCACTTTAAGGCGCACGGCTACCACGTGGCCGGCGGGGGGAAGGTCAACCACCACACCCCGGGCTTCAACCGGCGCTCCGACTGGCACACGTACTTCGACCAGGTCTTCGACAGCCACTACCAGGCGCGGCTGGCGCGCGGCGAGGACGTGCGCGCCTTCACGTGGCCGGACGGGTTCCCGCTCAACGGCCTCCCCGAGGTCCGCGCCCTCGGCCGGCCGCCTCAGAACGCGAACGAGTTCGACTGGGGCGCGTGGGACGCCGCCGACGGGGAAATGGGCGACGGGCGCCTCGCTGCCTGGGTCGCGGACTTCCTCGCCCGGCCGCCGGCGCAGCCTTTCTTCCTCGCGGCGGGCATCTACCGCCCGCACCTGCCGTGGTACGCGCCGCGCAAGTACTTCGAGATGTACCCTCCGGACCGCATCACGATCCCGCCGGTTAAGGCGGACGACCTCGATGACGTGCCGGCCGGCGGCCAGCGGATGGCCGCGGACCGCCGCGAGGACCTCGAGCTCATCCGCCGGACCGGCAAGTACCGCGAGGTGCTGCAGGCGTACCTCGCCAACATCTCCTACGGGGACGCGCTGGTCGGCCGGCTGCTCGCCGCGCTCGACGCGAGCCCCGCCGCCGCGAACACGATCGTGGTGCTCTGGTCCGACCACGGCTGGCACCTCGGCGAGAAGAACCACCTCCACAAGTTCACGCTCTGGGAGCGTTCCACCCGCGTCCCGTTCATCATCGTCGCCCCCGGGGTGACCCGGCCCGGCGGGCGCACCGCGCGCCCGGTAGGCACCGCGGACCTGTTCCCGACCCTGGCGGAGCTGTGCGGCCTGCCGCCCGCCGCGGGCCTCGACGGCCGCAGCCTGGTGCCGCTGCTCCGCGATCCGCTCCATCCTTGGGACCGGCCCGCGCTCACGACCCACGGGCAGGGCAATCACGCGGTGCGGAGCGAGCGCTGGCGTTACATCCGCTACGCCGATGGCGGCGAGGAGCTGTACGACCACGAGCGCGATCCGCACGAATGGCACAACCTCGCCGGCAGCCCCGCGCACGCCGCCGTCCGCGCCGAGCACGCGCGCTGGCTGCCCCGCACGGACGCCCCGCCGCTGGGCCGCAAGGGCCGGAAAAAAGCCGACTGAGATGCGCGCCTCCCGCCTGCTCCTGCTCGCCGCCTTCCTCGCCGCCGCCGCCGTGTCCGGCGTGGCCGCGACCCGGGGCCCGCTGCGGGTGCATCCGGAGAACCCCCGTTATTTCGCGGACGCCGCCGGCCAACCCCTCCTGCTCGCCGGCTCCCACACCTGGGCCAACCTGGTCGATATGGGCCCGTCCGATCCGCCCCCCGCGTTCGACTTCGCCGCCCACCTCGCCTGGCTCGCGCGCCTCGGGCACAATTTCACGCGCGGTTGGACCTGGGAACCGACCAAGTGGGACAATACAAGGATGAGGAACCCGGACTGGCGGAACGGGGCCCACACCGTCGCGCCCCACCCGTGGCGGCGCACCGGGCCCGGTCTCGCGCTCGACGGGCGGCCCAGGTTCGACCTCAGCCAGCCCAACCCGGAGTACCTCGGACGCATCCGCACCCGCCTCGCCCTCGCGCGGGCGGCCGGGATTTACGTTTCCGTGATGCTGTTCGAGGGCTACGGGGTGCAGTTCCAGGCCGACGCCTGGCCCAACCATCCCTTCAACCCCGCCAACAACATCAACGGCGTCGATGGCGACCTGAATGGCGACGGCAAGGGGATCGAGGTCCACCAACTCGCCGTGCCGCGCGTGACCGCGGTGCAGGAGACCTACCTGCGCTGGCTGGTCACCGGCCTGAACGACTTCGACAACCTCCTCTACGAGGTCGGCAACGAGACGCACCCGAGCTCGACGGACTTCCAGTACCACGTGATCCGATTCGTGAAGCAGGTCGAGGCCGGCCTGCCGCTCCAGCATCCGGTCGGGATGACCTACCAGAACCGGCGCGGGAAAAACGAGACCTTGTACGCGGGTCCCGCCGACTGGGTGTCGCCCAATCCGGACGGCGGCTGGAAGGACGATCCGCCCGACCTCGGCGGCCGCAAGGTCGTGCTCAGCGATACCGATCACCTCTGGGGCGTGGGCGGCGACGCGGCGTGGGTGTGGATGACCGTCACCCGCGGCGCCAACCCGGTCTTTATGGACACCTACGATGGCAAGGTGCTCGGCCGGGTGCGCCCGCAGGACGACGGGCCCCGCCGCGCGATGGGCGCGGCGCTGGCGCTCACGCGCCGGATGAACCTCGCGCGGGCCGCGCCGCGGGGGGACCTCGCCTCGACCGGATTCTGCTTGGCCGAGCCGGGCGCCAGCTACCTTGTCTTCCTGCCGGCGGGCGGCGAGTGCAGCCTCGAATTGGCCGGGACGCCCGGCGGGTTCGCGGCCGAGTGGCGCGCCGCGGACGGCGGGGAACCGCGTTCCGCCCCGGCCGTCGCGGGAGGCGCCCGCCGCGCCCTGCGTTCCCCGTTCGAGGGCCCGGCCGTGCTCTTTCTCTCCACCCTCCCACCTTCAACCCCCTCCCCGTGATGACACGCTTCCCCCGACCTTTCCTGCCCGCGCTGGCGCTCGCCGTCCTGGGCGGGTTCCCCTTCGCGGCCCTCGCCGGCCAGCCCCGCAAGGCCGCGGCCGCGGGCGCCGGTTCCGCTGCCCCGGCGCCGCACCAGGGCGATGTGACCGATGTCCGCGTCGTCCGGCGCGTGGAGCAGCACCCGGATGCGTGGCGCGTCTGGCAGCCGTTCATCCTGCAAGGGGAACGCCCGCGCCACCTGATCGTCGCCTTCGGCGCGATGGCGAACGGGAAGAAGGATATGGGCCACATCCTCGCCAGCCTGTCCACCAACGACGGGGAGACGTGGGGTGAGCCGGTGAAGGTCTTCGACTACCACCGCTGGCAGGGCGCGATCCAGTTCGCCTACGCCAATCCGGTGCTCTTCCGCGCCCCGGGACAGGACGTGATCTGGTGCTTCGCGATGCGCTGTCCGATCGCGTATGAGAACAGCGAGGAGTCGCAGCTCGTCGCCGCGTTCACCGCCGACGGCGGGCGGTCGTGGACGCCGGTCGAGCTGGCGATGCACTACACCGGTCCGCTCATCACCAACGCGGGGATCGTCGTGGCCGAGCACGAGGGCCGGAAACGCTTCCTGCTGCCGGCCCACCGCAACACGCTCGCGGCGGATCCGCGCGGCTCGCGGGACCACTTTGTCCTCAGCAGCACCAGCCTGCTCGAATGGAAACTGGAGGCCTACATCCCCCAGCCGGCGAGCCCGCGCGTCTTCCTGCACGAGGGCAACGTCGCCGCCGGGGACGCCCCCGGGGAGCTGAGGATCGTGATGCGCACCGCGGACTACGATGACACCGAGAAGACCACGAGCCCGCCGCGCGCGTACTCGAGCGTGAGCCGCGACGGCGGCCGCACGTGGAGCACGGCGGCCCCGGAGCCCGAACTGCATAACGCCAAATCGAAGGGCTTCTTCGGCCGCGCCGCCAACGGCACCCACCTCTACGTTTACAATGACGGCCCCGCGCAGCGCGACCGCTCCTGGCCCGGCTTCCCGAATGGCGGCCGCACCTCGCTGCGCTACAAGACCAAGTCTCCCGGCGGCGCCTGGAGCGCGGAGCAGGCCTTCTTCGACGCTGGGACCAAGAACTCCTACCCGACGCTCGTCGAGGTGGCGCCGGGTGACTTCCGCGCCGTCTGGGACAGCGGCGACGCCACGACGCCCCGGACGCACATCCTGTTCGGGAAGTTCAAGCTCCGTTGATGCACCGGGCGCCCCATTCGCCTCCGCCCCGGCACGCGTGCCGCCGGGCCGTCCTCGCGCTCCTCGCCGCCGCGCTCGCCGCCGTACCGGGGACGGCCGCCCCCGCGGAACCGGCGGGCGTCCCGCCGCGCCTCCGGGTCAGCGAGAACCGGCGCTTCCTCGTCACCGCGGAGGGCCGCCCCTTCTTCTGGCTGGGGGACACCGCGTGGGAGCTGTTCCACCGCCTCAACCGCGAGGAGGCCGACCAGTACCTCCGGCGCCGCGCGGCGCAGGGCTTCACCGTCATCCAGGCGGTCGCGCTCGCGGAGCTGGACGGCCTCGACACGCCGAACGCCTACGGCCACACGCCGCTGCACGACCGTGATCCCGCCCGGCCCAACGAGGACTATTTCCGGCACGTGGACTGGATCGTGGCGCGGGCCAACGCGTTGGGGCTGCACGTCGGCCTCCTGCCGACCTGGGGCAGCTACTGGCATTCGCGGCGCGTGATCTTCAATCCGGAGAACGCCGAGGGTTACGGGCGCTGGCTGGGCGCGCGCTATCGCGCCGCGGGGGTCGTCTGGATTTTGGGCGGCGACCGGGCAGTCGAGACCGAGCGGCATCGCCGGATCCTCGAGGCGATGGCGCGGGGCCTGGCGGCCGGGGACGGCGGCGCGCACCTGCGGACCTTTCATCCCCGCGGCGGCCGGACGTCGGCGGAGCCGTTTCATCAGGCCGGCTGGCTCGATTTCAATATGCTGCAGAGCGGTCATACCGCCGAGAGCGCCAACTATGCCGGGATTGAACGCGATTACGCGCTGGCGCCCCCCAAGCCCTGCCTCGATGGCGAGCCCTCCTACGAGTATCCGCCCGACGCCCTGCCGCCCAAGCGGCCCGTCGGCGCCCTGCAGGTGCGGCGCAACGCCTACTGGGCGGTCTTCGCCGGCGCCTTCGGCCACACCTACGGCACCCATCCGATCTGGCAGTTCTACGCCCCGCCGCGGAAACCATTGTGGGACGTCGTGACGCCCTGGCCCGACGCGCTGGATCTGCCCGGGGCGGTCCAACTCGTCCACCTCAAGGCGCTGCTGCTGAGCCGTCCCTTCCTGGCGCGGATCCCCGACCAGCGTCCGGTCCTCGCCGGGCAAGGGGAGGGGATGGAGCGGGTGCAAGTCACCCGGGATGGCACCCCGGGAAGTCCGGACGCCTCCTATCTGCTCGCCTACTTTCCCTCCCGCCGGGGCGTCACGCTGGCGACCGGGATCCTGGCCGGCCCGGAAGTGGCGGGCTGGTGGTTCAACCCGCGCGACGGCCGCGCCACCGCACTAGGGCGCTGGACGCGGGAAGCCGCCCGCGAATTCACGCCGCCCGCCGGTCCGCCCGGCGAGGACTGGGTGCTCGTGCTCGACGATGCCGCCCGCGGTTATCCGGCCCCCGGCTCCGCCCGCCTCTGACCTCCTTTCCTTCCCGATGAAAGTCCCCCGCTTCCCCCTCGCGCCCCTCCTGGCCGCGCTCTTGCCGGCACCACCGGCCCTGCTTCCCGCTGCCGAGGCGTCCCCGCGCGCCGGCCGCGCGAATGTCGTGCTCATTCTGGTCGACGACCTCGGCTGGCGCGACATCGGCGCGAACGGCAGCACCTACTACCGCACGCCCAACATCGACCGGCTCGCCCGCGAGGGGGTGCGCTTCACCGACGCCTACGCGGCCTGCGCGGTGTGCTCGCCGACGCGGGCGGCGGTGCTCACCGGCAAGTACCCGGCCCGCCTGCTGCTGACCGACTGGCTGCCGAACGGGCGCTGGGATCCGCGGTCGCGCCTGCGGAGCGCGCGCTTCGTGCGCAGCCTGCCGCTCGAGGAGATCACCCTCGCCGAGGCGCTCCGCGAGGCGGGTTACCGGACCGCCAGCATTGGCAAGTGGCACCTCGGCGGGGAACCGTTCTCGCTGCCCGAGCACCACGGCTTCGACCTCAACGTCGGCGGCAACGCGCACGGCGCGCCGGGCGACTTCTTCTTCCCCTACGAGGGCAACTGGGCGATCCCGACCACCGGCCAGCGCGCGCGGTGGAACGTGTTCCGCGAGGGCAAGCCCGGCGAGTACCTCACCGACCGGATCACCGACGAGGCCGTGACGTTCATCCGCGAGAACCGTGACCGCCCCTTCTTCCTCTACCTGCCGCACTACGCGGTGCACACGCCGCTCCAGGCCAAGCCCGAGGTGGTCGCGAGGTACGAGCGCGTCCCCGAGGCGGAGCGGCAGGGCAAGCCGGTGTACGCCGCGATGGTCGAGAGCCTCGACGACAGCGTGGGCCGCGTGATGGACACCCTGCGCGAGCTGGGGCTCGAGCGGGACACGCTCGTCATCTTCACCTCGGACAACGGCGGCTTCTACAACGCGACCAGCAACGCGCCGCTCCGGGCCAACAAGGGGGCGTACTACGAGGGCGGCATCCGCGTGCCCCTGCTGATCAAATGGCCGGGCATCGCGCGCCCCGGCACCGTCAGCGCCGAGCCGGTCACCAGCACCGACCTTTACCCGACCTGCCTCGCCGCCGCCGGCCTGCCCCCGCGCCCGCACCAGCACGTGGACGGCCTCGACCTGCGGCCGGTCCTCGCGGAGGGGAAGGCGCTGGGGCGCTCGTCGCTCTTCTGGCATTTCCCGCACTATAATGACCACCCGCACAGCGTGCCCTCGGGGGTCATCCGGCGCGGCGAGTGGAAGCTGATCGAGACCTTCGACCCCGCGGGGTTCGAATTGTACAACCTGGCCGCCGACCTCGGGGAGACACGCAACCTTGCGGCCGCCGAACCGGCCCGCCTCGCGGAGTTGCGGCGCGAGCTGGAGGAGTGGCGCCGTGCCGTGGGGGCCGAGATGATGGCGCCAAACCCCGGTTACGACCCGTCGTTCCAGCCCGTGCCGAAGGGCAAGAAACGGAAGGCCGGCCAATGAGGACGAACTCCCGTTCCTGGCGGTTGGCCCTGATGGTCGCCGCCCTGAGTTCCCTCCCCGCGGCCGCCGCGGAGCCCGTGCGCTGGGAGCGATTGGCCCCGCTCCCGGATCCGGAGGGCTTCGCCTATCCCTTCGCCGGCGTGCACGGTGGCGCGCTGCTGGTCGCCGGCGGCGCCAATTTCCCGGGCAAGCGTCCGTGGGACGGGGGCGAGAAGGTCTGGTACGACACGGTCTTCGTGCTCGAGCGGCCCGACGGCGCGTGGAAGATTGGCGGCCGCCTGCCGCGGCCCCTCGGATACGGGGTCTCGATCCCGACCGCCGACGGGGTGCTCTGCCTCGGGGGCAGCGACGCCGGGGGCCACCACGCCGACGCGTTCCTCCTCCGCTGGGAGGAAGGCCGGGTCACCACGCGGCCCTTCCCGGCACTGCCGCGCCCGGTGGCGAACCTTTGCGGCGCACGGCTCGGTTCCACCCTCTACCTCGCCGGCGGCATCGCCACCCCCGACGCCACCGCCGCGCTCACGACCTTCTGGGCGCTGGACCTCGCCGCGACGGAACGACGCTGGCGCGAACTGCCCTCCTGGCCGGGTCCGGGCCGGATGCTCGCCGTCGCCGCGGTCGCGGATGGCGCCTTTTTCCTCGTGAGCGGCGCCGCCCTCGCGCCGGACGCGCAGGGCAAGCCGGCGCGGACCTACCTCCGGGACGCCTACCGGTATGATCCGGGCCGGGGCTGGCGCCGGATCGCGGACCTGCCGCAGCCGGCCGTCGCGGCCCCGACCCCCGCGCCCCCCGAAGGCGCGCGTGGCTTCGTGGTGCTGGGCGGCGACGACGCCTCCCGGCTGACCGTGACGCCCCTGTCGGCGCACCCCGGTTTTCCCGGCGCGACGTGGACCTATGACCCGGCGACTGACGCCTGGCGCTCCACCGGCCGGATGCCGCGGCCCACGGTGACGGTGCCCGTCGTCGAATGGGAAGGCCGTCACGTCATCCCCAGCGGCGAGCTCCGGCCCGGCGTGCGCACGCCGGAGGTCTGGACCCGGCGCGCGGCGCAACCCTGAACCCTTCCTGAGATGCACCTCCCCCGCCTTGCCCTCGCCCTGCTGGTGTCCGTCCCGGCCCTCGCCGCGCCGGCGGCCCGGCCCAACGTCCTGTTCCTGGCCGTGGACGACCTGCGCGTGTCCCTCGGCTGCTACGGGGATCCGCTCGCGCTCACGCCCCATCTGGACCGCTTCGCGGCCGGGGCGCGGGTCTTCGAGCGCGCCTACACGATGCAGGCCGTGTGCGGGCCGGCGCGCACCGCGATGCTGACCGGGCGCCTGCCGGACCACAACCGGGCCTGGCACAACCGGAATCTGTTCCGCGCCACCAACCCCGGTCTCGTCACGCTGCCGCAGCTCTTCAAGCAGCACGGCTATTTCGCGCAGGCGATGGGCAAGATCTTCAGCGGGGACGAGCGCGAGCTGGACCCGGCGTCGTGGTCCGCCCCGGAGATCCTGCGCCAGGACGGCTGGCGGAACTACGCCTCGCCCCGCGGGGAGGGGAGCGGCAAGCAGGCCCCGTGGGAGGCCGCGGACGTGCCCGACGAGGGCTACAGCGACGGCAAGCTCGCGGCCCTCGCGGTGGAGACGCTCGGCCGCCTCCGCGCCGAGGCAAAACCGTTCTTCCTCGCGGTCGGCTTCTTCAAGCCGCACCTGCCGTTCAACGCGCCCCGGCGCTACTGGGACCTGCACGATCCCGCCAAGTTCGCGCTGCCCGGCGAGCCGGAGCGGGTGGCGGGCGCGCCTGCCACGGCCTACCACACGCACCGCGAGTTGGGTGGCTACTCCGGGATGCCCAAGGACGAGCGGGTCGACCCGGCCGGGACCGCCCGCCTCCGGCACGGGTACTACGCCTGCGTCTCGTACGTTGACGCCCAGATTGGCAAGGTGCTCGGCGCCCTCGACCGCCTCGGCCTCGCGGACAACACGATCGTCGTGCTGTGGGGCGACCACGGGTTCGCCCTGGGTGACGCCGGGCGCTGGTGCAAGGGCACGAACTTCGAGCTCGATACGCGGGTGCCGCTGCTGATCCGCGTCCCGGGCCAGCCCCGGCCCGGCGTCGCCACCCGCGCGCTGGTGGAGTACGTCGACGTCTACCCGACGCTGGCCGAGCTCGCCGGGTTGCCGGCCCCCGCCGACCTCTCCGGCCGCAGCCTGACCCCCATCCTGCGCGACCCGGCGGCGCCCGGCCGCGAGTTCGCGCTCTCCCAGTTCTCCCGCCCCTTCAACGCCGGCGCCCCCGAGGCGATGGGCTACTCGATCCGCACCGCCACCCACCGTTACACCCGCTGGGTCAGCTGGCCCGCGCGCGAGACCACGGCGGAGGAACTCTACGACTACACGGACGCCGCGAGCGCGTCCCCGCGCTGGTCCACCTTCGTCGAGCGCCGCAATCTCGCCGCCGACCCGGCCGCCGCGCCGCTCCTCGCGGGCCTGCGCGCGCGGATGGACGCCGTGCTCCGGGAGCGCTCCGTCGTCGCGCCGGAGCCCGCGTCCGCCGCGCCCGCGCCCGCGCGCAAGAAGAAGCGTGCCGGCACCACTTCCCCGTTATGACCCCCCGCCTGTTCCCCGCCATCCTGTCCCTGCTGCTGGCCGCCGCCCCCGCGGGCGCCGCCCAGGCCCCGGCTTCCCCGCCGGCGGCCGCCGCCGCGCCCGTGACGCTCTCCGCCTTCGAGGTCACCACCTCGCGCGACATCGGCTACCAGTCGGCCAATTCCGCCGAGGTCACGCGGATGAATATGGCGATCGCCGACCTCCCGTTGAGCGTGACCGTGTTCAACCAGCAGTTCCTCGAGGACATCCTCGCGCGCGACACCACGGACGTGCTCGATTACGAGGCGTCGGTCCGCAAGACCACGGAGAACGACGCGTTCCTCGCGCGGGGTTTCGGCAGCGTGGCGGCCAACCTGCTCAACGGGTTCCCGCAGCCGGCCGGCTTCGGCTCGCAGTCGGTGGCGAATGTCGAGCGCGTCGAGGTCATCAAGGGGCCCGCGGCCGTCCTGTACGGGCAGGGCGGCTACGGGGCCACGATCAACCGCGTGACGAAGAAGCCCCTCGCACGGACGCAGGGCTCCCTGCGCGCCTCGGTGGGGCCACAGGACTCCTACCGGCTGGCCTTCGACCACACCGGTCCGCTGCCGTGGTTCCGCGGGCGCCTGCTCTACCGGCTGAACGTGGAGTGGGACGACGCGGAGGTCTACCGCGGGACGCCGAGCAACCGCTTCAACGTCTCCCCCGCGCTCACGTGGGTGGTTTCCGACCGCACCCAGCTCACCCTCGAGTACACGCGGGACCGCCACGTCCGCCCCGGCGGGTGGGCTTTCCCGATGGTCAACCGCGACCCCGACGGGATCACCACGCCCGATGGCGTCTACCACCGTTTCGGGCGGCGCGACTACAACCACACCTGGCCCGGGGACATCCGCCAGAACACCCGCCAGGTCGCGGCGGTGGAGGCCCGGCACGTGTTCGGCGCCGACTGGCAGTTCCGCTCGCAGTTCCAGTACAGCGACCGCGATCAGCACCAGGTGGAGACCCAGCCGTGGATCGAGGCGATGACGATCTTGCGCGACGCGGTGCTGACCCCGCGCGGCTGGCGCGACGTGCCCCGGGGCACGGAGAACTTCCGCACCCGCAACGAGCTGGTCGCCCGGGTGCGCACCGGCCCCCTCCGCCACCAACTGCTGGCCGGCCACGCCTGGGATCTCCAGTACGACGACAACAAGACCTCCCGCTCGGTGAACAACTACGGCGGGCTCGCCCCTGGCTCGGCCGCGCTCGAGGGCTCGGGCTTCAACACCACCAGCGGGGTGACTCTCAACCGTTTCCCCAACCTGGCCTACGCCCAGTTCCTCGCGAATCCGAAGCTCGCCGGCTTCAACCCCAACCTGCTCCTCCCGGTGAACGTGTTCCAGCCGGCCAACTCGCTTCCCGTGCCCGCCCCGGCCAACCGGCCCCCGCTGTACCTCGACACCTGGACCCGCAACCGGATCGGCAACCGCGAGCTCTACCTCAACGACGTCATCTCCGCCTTCGGCGAGCGCGCCTTCCTCCAACTCGGCCTCCGTCGCACCGAGACCGACCGCGCCAACCTGAACCGGGTCACGGGCACCTTCCCCAATCGCCGGCTCAATCCCGCCGCGGCCAAGGCCATCGCCTCCGCCTCCTCGACCACCCACAGCGTCGGCGCCGTCTGGCACCTCACGGCCGAAAAGACGTGGACGGTCTACGCCAACGCCAACAACTCGTTCCTCCCCGAGTTCCGCACCCAGCCGGACGGCTCCGGCCTCGATCCCGAGGAGGGCGCCCAGCGCGAGGCCGGCGTCAAGTTCAGCCTCCGTGGCGGCCGGCTGCAGGGGCTGCTCTGCGCGTTCGACATCCGGCAGCAGAACGTCACCGAGGCCGACCCCGCCAATCCGGGCTACTTCCGGCAGGTGCAGGGGCTCCGCAGCACGGGCCTCGAGCTCAACCTCAACCTGCGCCTCACCGACCGCTGGCTCGCCTTTGGCAGCTACACCTACGTGGATGCGCGGGAGACGCGCACCGGCCTCGCGCAGCCCCGGCAGGCGCAGGACCAGTTCACGCTCTTCAACCGCTACACCTTCGACGCCGGCCGGCTCCGGGGCGTGTTCGCCAGCCTCGGCACCATCTACGTCGGCGCGCGCGACAGCGACCGCGGCGCCAACCCCCGCAATGAGCCGGTGTGGGTCGCGCCCGCCTTCTTCCGGCACGACCTCATCCTCGGCTACCGGCTCCCCGCGGCGCGGGGCGCGCGGGTCCGCTACGACGCCGCCGTCAAGGTGAAGAACGTATTCGACAACAATGCGATGTACTTCGTCGTGACCCAGGACCGCTACACGCCGGACCCGGGCCGCGAGGTCGAGTTCAACCTCACCACCCGCTTCTGAAGCCTCCATGCGCCCCCTGCTCCTCCTCGCTGTCCTGCTGCCCGGGTTCTCCCTGCTGCTGGCCGCCGCCCCCGCCGCGGCCGGGCCGGAGCGGGTCGACGTCTTCACCGAGGGGCAGGGTGGTTTCGTCTCCTACCGCATCCCGGGCATCGTGGTCAGCGCCCGCGGCACCGTCCTCGCCTACGCGGAGGCGAGGAAGTTCACCGCCGCCGACCGCGGGGAGCTGGAGATCCACCTGCGCCGCAGCACCGACGGCGGACGCAGCTTCGGCCCTGCCCGCCAGATCGCGCACCTCGGCCCCCGGCTGCCACGCAACCCGCATATGCCCGAGGACAAGCGGCGCAAGGATATGGGCGGCCCCGCGGAGCAGACGGTCAACAATCCGATGCTCATCGCGACGCGCGAGGGCCCGGTGCACCTCGTCTACTGCGTCGAGTACCAGCGGGTCTTCCACTCCCGCAGCGACGATGACGGCGTCTCGTGGTCGTCCCCGGTGGAGATCACGGCCACCCTGGATCGCTTCCGGCCGGAGTTGCCTTGGCAGGCGGTCGCCACCGGCCCCGGCCACGGGATCCAGCTGCGCAACGGCCGCCTCATCGTGCCCGTCTGGCTGGCCAACTACGACAAGGATCCCGCGCCGCCCCGGCGCCGGGGATGCGCGGTCATCTACAGCGATGACCACGGCGCGACCTGGTCACGGGGCGACCTCGCGATGACCATCGGCGGGGAAACGAGCGTGGCGCAGCTCGCGGACGGCCGCGTCCTGCTCAGCTCGCGCAACACCGACCCGCGCAACCGCCGCGCGGTGGTCGAGAGCGCGGACGGCGCCACCGGCTGGAACGCGCCGCGTTTCCTCCCAGAGATCCTCGAACCCGGCTGCATGGCCGGCCTCGTGAGCCATCCCGGCGTCCCCGGCCGGAACCGCCCGCTGCTCCTGCACTCGAGTCCGCACACGCCGAGCCGCGAGCACCGCGAGCGCAAGCACGTGTCGATCCACGTCAGCCGCGACGACGGCCGGACGTGGCCCGTGCGGAAGCTCCTGCAGGAGGGCCCCAGTGCCTACAGCGACCTCGCCGTCCTGCCCGACGGCACGATCCTCTGTCTCTACGAGAACGGCCGCCCCGGGGACCCCCGCCGGGGCGGGGACTGGGCCTACGCCCGGATCACCCTCGCCCGCATTTCCCTCGCCTGGTTGGGCGAGGCCCCCTGAACCCGCCCGCCGCTCCCCGATGAACCCCCGCCTCAACCCCCGGCTGATCCTCGCCGCCGCCCTGCTCACGGCTTCCGCCCCCGCCCAAACCGCCTCCGGCATCCTCGAGGGCCGCGTCTTCAACGCGACCGGGGGCGTCGCCCTCCGCAACGCCGTCGTCTCCCTCGACGACCTTGGCCGCCGCGCGGTCACCGACGACGACGGCGGCTACCGGATTCCAGGCGTGCCCGCCGGACGGGTCCGGGTGGAGGTGAGCTACCTCGGCTTCCTGCCGCAGTCCGCGACGGTGGAGATCACGCCCGGCGGCGCCGTCACGCGGGACTTCGAGCTCCGGCCCCGCGCGGGGGACCAGACGGTCAGGCTCGGCCAGTTCACGGTCGTGGCCGACCGGGAGATGAGCGCGCAGGCGGTCTCGCTGAACGAGCGCCGCCTCGCGCCCAACCTCATCAACGTCGTCGCCTACGACGAGTACGGCGACCGCTCGGCGGAGAACATTGGCGACTTCCTGCGGTTCCTGCCCGGGGTGAGCATCGACGAGGGTGGCGGCCAGCTGGCGCAGAACGTCATCATCCGCGGCCTGCCCGCGGCGCAGACGGGCCTCGAGCTCGACGGGGCGCAGCTGGCCACGGCCCGGGGCGCCGGCCGGGCGAACACGCTCTTCGACGTGCCCACCGCCAACATCTCGCGCGTCGAGGTCTCCAAGGTGCCCACCCCCGACAAGCCCGCCAACAGCCTCGGCGGCTCGATGAACATCATCCGCCGCAACGGCTTCGAGTCGCGCCGGCCCGCCTTCTCCTACCAGCTCTACCACGTGATCGACGACCGCGACGGGATCACCATCGCCGGCGGCCCCCGCGGGCCCTCGGCCGACTTCGCCCCGCGCTGGCAACCCGCCTCCATCGATCTGAGCGGCCTCGTCCCGGTGAGCCGTAACTTCGCGTTCAACCTCGCCGCCAACCAGACCTGGCGCCGCAACCCGATGGAGCGCGACCGCAACCTCGACACCCTCGCGGAGTGGAACCTCGTCAACGGCTTCCAGCGCTCCGTCACGTGGCAGAGCCTCGACCAGATCTTCCGCACCTGGACCTTCCAGCTCGGCGCCGACTGGCGCCTCTCCCCGCGTGACACCCTCAACGCCACGGTGCAGCACCGGGGCATCCGCAACAACATCATGCGCGTCGACCTCGCCGTGAACTACGGGGCCGGCGCCACCGGGGACCGCCGTTTCACCCAGGGCTCCGCCGCCGGCAACGGCACCGTCACGCAGGCCGCGGGCGACAACGGCGATTCGGGCGCCGACACCACCCACGCGACCCTGAAGTACCAGCGCCGCGGCGGCCTCTGGCGCGTCGACGCCCTCGGCGCCCACTCGTACTCCACCTCCTTCTCGGCGGATCTGGACAACGGGCACTTCAACAATATGCCGGCGACGATCACCGGCCTCGTCCTCCGTGGCGAGGGGGTGGGCGAGGGCGGGGGCGTCATACCCGCGCGCTACTCCGCGACCCGGGGCGGCGTCCCGGTCGACATCTTCGAGGGCGCCAACTACGTCCTCGGCAACCCCTCGTCCTCCCAGCAGAAGACCCACGCGCACCAGACCACGGCGCGGCTCGACGTCACGCGGGATTTCACCGGCGGGGTCCCGTGGTCGTTCAAAACCGGGCTCCACGGGATGCGGATGGACCGCGACCGCCGGGTGCGCAACCGCACGTGGACTTTCCGGCCCAACGGCCTGACGACCGCCGCGGCGCGCACCGCGGGCAACTTCGACGTGTTCGACGGGGAGTTCCTGGCCACCGCGCCCTCGGTGTTCGGCCGCCGGATGGGCTGGCTCAGCAGCGTGAAGTTCCACGACCTCTTCCGGCAGCGGCCCGAATGGTTCGTGCTCGACGAGCCCGGTTACCACCAGGCCCTCGCGAACAACTCGACCGCGCTCACCGAGACCATCACCGCCTCCTACCTGCGCGGCGACGTGCGGCTCCTCGATCGCCGGCTGCTGCTGGTGGGCGGGGTGCGCTACGAGCACACCCGGGACACGGGCCGCGGGGTGCTCAACGACCCGACCGCCCAGTACGTGAAGGACGCCCGCGGCAACCTCGTGCTCACCAACGGTGCGCCCACGCTCGTGACCACCGATCCGCTCGCCCTGCGGAAGCTCCGGTATGTCGAGCGCGGCGCGCGCGCCACCCGGGACTACGACGGCTGGTACCCGAGCCTGAACGCGACGTACACGATCACCGAGAACCTGCTCCTGCGCGCGGCCTACGCCCGCACCATCGGGCGCCCCGACCTCGGCCTGATCATCCCCGGGGTCAGCGTGAGCGAGCCCACCGCGGCGCAACCGACCATCTCCGTCAACAACACGGGGCTGAAACCCTGGACGGGCGACAACTTCGACCTCTCGCTCGAGACCTACGCGGTCAAGGGGGGCTCGGGCTCGATCGGCGTGTTCCGCAAGGACATTCGGGACTTCTTCGGCAGCGTCCTCTCCGACGCGACGCCCGAGCTGGTCGCCCTCTACGGTTTGCCGGCCGACCCGCTCTACCTGAATTACGACGTGGCGACGCGCACCAACGTCGGCCGGGTGCGGATCATCGGCTACGAGCTCGGCTACACCCAGTCGCTGCTCTTCCTGCCGGCCTGGGCGAGCGGCCTGCAGGTGTTCCTCAACGCCACGCGGCTGGAGCTGTCGGGGAGCAACACGGCGGACTTCGAGGGCTACGCGCCGCGCGACTACGCGGGCGGCGTCAACCTGGTGCGGCCGCGCTACTCCGTGAAGCTGAGCTTCACCTTCCAGGGCGAGACGCAGCAGAACGCCGTCGCCGCCAACGTGGGGAACGGGATCCCGCCCGGGACGTTCCAGTACAAGGCGCGCGTGCTCCGGGTCGGGCTCAATGCCCAGTACAGCTTCTCCCCGCGGCTGGCCGTCTACGGCTCCATCAACAACCTGAACGGGCGGGGTTTTGTCATCGGCAACCGGCGCTACGCCGCGGACACGCCCGAGCAGATGCGGACGCGCCGCCAGCAGGAGCTAGGCGCCACCGTGATCTTCGGGATCAAGGGCCAGCTCTGACGCGGAGCGGTCTCAGAAAACCCGGGCCTCGGCGTGGAGGTGACGCTCGAGTTCCGGGGCGTCCGGCAGGCGCAGGTGGGCCTCGTCCCACCGCAGACGCCGGCCCGGGGCCCGCAGGGCCACGTTTCCGAGCATCACCATCTCGGTGAGCGGGGCTGCGTACTCGAAGTTGGAGCCGGGCACCGGGCCGCCCTTGCAAGCGGCGATCCACTCCTTGAACGGGTCGCCGCCGGGGACGCGCGGGATCGTCTTCGGCGGGAACTTCGCCTCGCGCATCCGCGCCTCGGGCAGCAGGCGGGGGCTGGCGCACTTCTCGCTCGGGTCGTAGATCACCCCGGCGTCGCCGAGGAAGTAATAGCCGTAGCGCTCCTCGAGGGCGCGGTCCGGCTCAAGGCCCGGCGGGCGGGGCGGCAGTTTCCCGCCGTCGTGCCAGGTCAGGCGGACCGGCGGTCGGGCGCCGCGCGCTGCGAACTGGTAGGTGATCACCGACCAGTCCGGGAACGTCTCACCGTTGGTCGGCTCGCATTCGGCCTGCACCCATTCGGGCGCCCCGAGGTCGAGGGCATAGCAGGGGGCATCCAGCGTGTGGCAGCCGATGTCGCCGAGCGCCCCACCCCCGAAGTCCCACCAGTTGCGCCACCGCCGGGGATGGTACTCGGCGCTGTAAGGACGCGCCGGCGCGGGGCCGTTCCAGAGGTTCCAATCCAGCGTCGCCGGCGGCTGCTCGCCGGGCGCGGGACGGCTCTTGACCGCCGACTTGTAGGGCCCGAGCTCCATCTTCTTGGTCCAGACGTGGACCTCGCGCACGGGGCCGATGAGCCCGGCCTGGACCCATTCCCGCGCCAGCCGCACGCCCTCGCCGGCGTGGCCCTGGTTGCCCATCTGGGTCACGACCCGGTGTCGGCGCGCGGCCAGCAGCAAGTCCCGCGTCTCACCGACCAGGCGCGCCATCGGCTTCTGGACGAACACGTGCTTGCCCAGCGAGATCGCCAGCATCGCGATCGCGTGGTGCGTGTGGTCGGGCGTGGAGATGGTCACCGCGTCGATCCGGTCATCCAGCTCCCGCAGCATCCGCCGGTAGTCCTGGTATTTCGGCACGGCGGGGAACCGCCCGAAGATCTGCCGGGCCTGCGCCGCGTCGACGTCGCACAGGGCGACGATGTTCTCCCCGCTGACGCCGGTGACGTCGGAAACGCCCTTCCCCCCGCAGCCGATGCAGGCCACGTTGAGCTTCCGGGAGGGGTCGATGAGGCGGCCCAGGCGGATGGGTTCGGCCGCGGCGCGTGCGGGTGCGGGGGCGAGGCCGAGGGCGGCGACGCCGGTTCCGGTGGAGCGCAGGAAGGCGCGACGGGTGAAGGTGGAGGGGAGGGGCATCGGGGGGAGTTTCAAAGGGCGGCGAGGGCGCGTTCGATCAGGTTCCGGGAGGCGCGGACCCCGGCGACGGGGTCGAGTTTTCTGCCCTCCCATTCGATGGCGACGATGCCGCGGAAGCCGGCCGCCGCGACGATCCGCATCAGGCGGAAGTAATCGAAGTCGATCTGGTTGCCGGCGGCGTCGAACTCGTGGGTCTTGGCGGAGATGACCGCCGCGTGGGGCATCATCGCTTCCGTGCCGGCGTAGATGTCGCCGCGCAGCTTGCCGAAGTCGGGCATCAGCCGGCAGTGCGGGTGGCGCATCGCGCGCATCAGCTCGGCGAGGAAAGCGCCGTCCTGCGTGAGCGCCGAGGCCCCCGGCTCGATCGCGGTCGTGAGGCCAAGGGCCTGGGCGCGATCGGCGAGGGGCGCCAGCGCCTCGGCGCAGCGGGCCACGGCGGCGGCGCGGTCTCCCCCGGGGGCGCTGACGAAAAAGCGGACGTAGCGGCAGCCGAGTTGGGCGGAGCGCTCAATCGAACGCGCGTGGTCGGCGGGCTTGGCCTTCTTCTTGGCCTTGCCTGCGCCGCCGGTGGCGTCGACCACGCCGGCCATGAGCAGGAACAGGTGCGTGCCGGCGTCGGCGGCGCGTTTCCGCAGAGCGGCGAGGTAGCGCTCATCGTCGATCCGGTCGGCGGGCAGTCCGCCCTCCCAGAGATCGAGCTCGGTGATGCCGAACTCCCGCCGGGCGAAGGCCGGATAGTCCAGCGGGTCGAGGGTCTTGGCGGCGAAGAGTCCCTTGAGCGAGTACTGGGAAAGACCGAGCGTCAGGCCGTGGGCGGCCGCGGCGGGCAGCGGGACGGGAATGGTGGCGACAGCGGCCGCGGAGGCGGCACGGAGGAGGAATTCGCGCCGGGGGAGCGGGGACGACGGGGACATCAGGGGGATGGGGGAGAAACGGGGTGAGCGAAGGAAGAACCCGCAGCGGGGGCGAGGCGGTTTTCAGCCGCCCCGAAAATGGCTAGGGTTCGGTGGTGAAGGGGGATGCAGGCAGGCGGGCCGCATTGCCCAGATTGGGTATCCGCGATCCGCCGTGGAAGAAGCGGAGCAGGCGGGGTTCCGCCACCGCCGCGGAGCTCACGAGGACGACCTGGCCCGCGAGCTCGGCGTCCGCCGGGAAGAACCGGCCGTCGGCCCCGGAGATCTCAAAACCCCGCAGCGGGTGACCATCGAGCGACCGCAGGCCCTCGTCGTGGTGGAACGAGACGACGGCCTTTGCCCCGCTGAAGCGGACTTCCCGCACGAGAGGCCCGGAATGAGGCACCGCTCGGCCGTAGGCATGCGCGAGGGCCCAGAGCGCGAGGCGCCGGCCGACCTCCTGCTTTTCCGGCGGATGGAGGTTCGTCGGGTCGGAGAAGTCGTAGGTGACCACCAGGCCCGTGTGCGGCGTGCGCTGATGCAGCCGGCGCATTCCTTCCCGCACGATGTGCCAGTGCTCGCCCGCCGCCGGCCGTTCGAAGACCGGCAGTTGCACGAGGTAGAACGGCAGCGTGGGATCTTGCCAGAGCCGGCGATACCCCTCGATCAACGCCCCGAGCATATCGCCATAAGCCGCAGCCAGGGCCCGGGGATTGGTGTTGGATTCACCCTGGTACCAGATGGCGCCGCGCAGGGCGAAGGGCACGACGGGCGCGACCAGCCGCTCGTGGAGTTCGCCCCGGCTCTGGAGCTTGCGGGCGGTCTCGAGCTCATCGGGTAAAGGTGCCGGCCGGGCCGGCGCCCCGGTCTCCTCCGCGGCTCGGCCCTGGCGGAATTCCGCCATCCGACGGTTCCACGCCACGATGGCTTCGCGGCCTTGCTCCAGCCGGGTCCGCTGCTCCTGCACAAATGGCAGCGCCGCGAGCTCCGGTCCAGGCGTCCAGGCCTGGATGCTCGACCCGCCCCGGCTGCGGAGCACCAAGCCGATCGGCACCCGCAACGTCTCGTGCAGGGAGCGCCCGAAGAAGTACGCCGTGGCGGAAAATCCGCGCACCGTTTCGGGTGAACACACCTGCCAGCCAGAGAGCCCCAGCTCGTGCTCCGGATCGAAGTTCAGGCGCAGCGCGGGCCAGCGGGCGCGCGTCACCTCCTCCTCGCCGTCCTTCACGCCGGGCCAGCGGCCGCGTTGGTTGGCGATCGGCCCCAGGGGCCAGAACATGTTCGACTGCCCGCCGCAGAGCCAGACTTCCCCCACGAGCACGTCCCGGATGATGCGCGCCTCCCCGCCACCATCGCCAAAGCGGATCACGAGGTCGCGGGACGCCGCGCTCGCGGACATCGCGTCCAGCGCCACCTGCCAGCGTCCGTCCGCTCCCGCGCGCCCGGTGCGCTGCTGTCCGGCAAATTCCACGCTCACGCGCAGTCCGGGGGGGGCGTTGCCCCAGACCGGGACCGGCCGATTCCGCTGCAGCACCATATGGTGGCCGAAGATCTCCGCCACCGTCGGAGCCTCCTCGGCGATCGCCCCGCCGACGACGACCAAGAGCGTTGCCAGCAGGGCTGCGCCCCGGCGGGAAACCCTCATCGCTGGTCCTCCGTCCGGAGTTTGAACGTGTCGGTCCGGAAGGGCGAGGCGGAGAACCCCTCGCGATTGAAGAGGGTTGGTTCGAAGAAGTTCCTCCAGCCGTAACGCACGGCCACGGGCGACGCGACCTCGTCGGACCACACGAGCACGGTGTCACCGTCGATGACCGCCCGTGCCGGCCGGAACTGGCCCCCGGCAGCAGCGACCGCGAAGTCCTTGAGTTCGCCGCCCCGGGCCAGCAGGCCGGAGCCGCCGGAGTCGAATTCGAGCCGCACGCGCCCACCCTCCACGCGTTGGCGGCGCAGCGTCGGCCCGCGAAAGACGATCCTCTCCCCGTATACCGCGCCCCGCGCGAGCAGCGCCAGCCGGGCGCCCACGCCTTCCTTCAGATGGGGATGGAGCCGGTTGAACTCGCCGTACTCGACGACCACGGCCGTCTCGCAGCCGGGCACGGTCCGGGCGCCAACGAGCTGCGACTCGCGCATCTCCGCCCACTCGTCGTCGTGCTGACCCTTGATCACGGGCAGCTGGACCTGGAGGAACGGGAGTTCCGCCCCGAGATCCCGCCGCCACTCGTGCACCAGCATCGGCAGCAGGTGGCGGTACTGGTGGCTGCGGCCGTCCGCCACGTTGCTCTCGCCCTGGTAGAAGATGATCCCCCGGAACGTGAACGGCACGATGGTCCGGAACATCGTCTCGTGGAGACCGGCCGGCCGCTGGAAGTGCTCACGCCCCATCGGTTCCTTGGGCGCGGGCACCCCCTTCTCGCCGCCCTTCCGCTTCTGTTTCCAACGGCCGAGTTCCTCCCGGTGCCGGGCCAGGCGGGCCTGATAACTCGCCTCGTCCCCGTAGCCCGCGACGGTCGCTTCGTAGCGCGTGATGATCGGTCGGGTCTCGGGGTCGGCGAGCAGTGTCTCGCGGCTGATCCAGTTCTCGGCGAGGGTCCCGCCCCAGGCGCAGACCACGATCCCAATCGGCACCTGCAGATGCCGCTGCAGGTCGCGGCCGAAGAAGTACGCTGTCGCCGACAGGTCCAGCACCGTTCCGGGGGTGACCGCGGTCCAGTTTTCCGCCGGGGCCGGCTCCCCGGGCAGCCGTCGCTTTGCCACATTGTAGTAGCGCAGCAGCGGAAGATCGGCGCGCGGCACCTCGGGCGCAACGGTCGCGAGGTACTCGCGCATCTTGCTGCCCATGTTCGACTGCCCACCCGCCAGCCACACGTCGCCGACGAGGACATCGCGCACCTCGCGCGTCTCGCGGCCGCGGACCACAAGTGACCGGGGCTCCGCGCTCGCGGGCAGGGGCGCGAGATAGGCGTGCCACTGGCCGCGGGCGTCGGCCGTGACCGTGGCGGCCTGGCCGGCAAAGGCGACGGTGATCGTCTCCCCCGGGCTGCCCCGGCCCCAGACGCAGACGCGGGCATCGCGCTGGAGAACCATATGATCGCGAAACATCTCCGGCAGTTCGACGGCGCGGAGGGAAGGCGCCAACGCCAGGAGCAGGAGAAGGAACCGGCGGTCGCGGGGATCGGCGTGCATCGGGATTCGGGGGGGCCTGCTTCAGAAGGATCCCTTGACCCCGAGCGAGATGATCCGGCCCAGGCGGCCGTGGAGGAACTCGCGCGCGTGGCCGGGGGTCGCGGCCTGGTAGATGTGCTCTTCCTGCAGCGCGTTGGTGACATTGCGCACGTTGAGGAACAGCGAGTTGCGCCGGCCCAGTTGGTAGGCCAAGCTCGCGTCCAACTGGAGCCGCGCCTGCGGATAGCGGAACGCCTCGGGGCCCACATTCGGGAACTGCACGCCCTTCGACGTGCCGCGGTAATTCCATTTGGCGCTCAGGGTGGCGCGGTTCCGCAGGACGGTGGCGCCCCAGTTGACCGATTCCGGCAGGAAGCCGGTGAAATCCGCGAGGCCGCTGCCGCTGAGATCCAGCTTCGTCGCGTTGGCAAAGACGGTCACGTGGCGGCCCCAGCCCCCGAGGGGGGCGAGCGACTGCCGGACGTTGATCTCGGTGCCCAAAATGCGCGCCGCGCCGGAATTGAATTGCGAGGTCAACCGCCAGCCGAGGTAACGCCCATCGAGGCCGAGCCGCGCGAGGTCCTCCGCGGTGGCGTCCTTCACCACCGTGCCGAAGAAGTTGCTCACCTCCTTCCAGAACACGCCCCCGCTCAGGATGCCGCCCTGCGGCGTGTAGTACTCCAGCGAAAGGTCATAGTTGTCCGCGGTCCAGGGCTTCAGGCCGATGTTGCTGTAGGTGATGCGGCCCAGCGTGGTGCCCGGGGCGGCGTTGAGGTCGTCGTCCTGGGTGACGCTCGTGTTGGGCACGATGTTGGCGTAGTCGGGCCGCCCGTAGGTCCGGGCGTAGGCGCCGCGCACCACGAGGTTCTCCGTCGCATTGAAGTTCAGGTGGAGGCTCGGGTAGGCGCCCCGGTAGGAGCGCTCCGCGCGCGAGGCCCGCTCCCGGAAGATCAGCGGCACCTCCTCGAGGGAGCCGGCGGCCCCGGCCTCCGGTTTTCGGATGCGCGCCCCCGCGGGGGTGCGGGCGAAGGTGCCGTTCGCGTTGCGCGTGAACACGGCATCGGGATCCTGCAGCGGCCCGAGCCCGAGGTCCGTCGTCTCCTCGTAACGCACTCCGGTGACGACGTGGAGCCGGTTGCGGAGCAGGCGCGCCTCCGCCTGCACATAGGCGGCGGACACGGTTTCCTTCAGGTATTTGGAGTCGAGCAGGTTGTTGCTCGCCGTGGTGCGTTGCTGCGCCAGCGTCTGCGTGAACCAAGCGGGGTTCGAGGCGAAGGCGGCGAGGACCCGGTGGGGCGACACCCACGGCACCGGGGGTTTGTCCGGGAAGGC
>Ga0194116_10000655_pt1 | contig 57722 bp, 51 predicted proteins | sample TA2MahsurfametaG_4_FD_148617 | JGI IMG/M metagenome (GOLD analysis project Ga0194116, IMG submission 148617) | Freshwater microbial communities from Lake Tanganyika, Tanzania - TA2015008 Mahale S9 surface | ecosystem: Environmental > Aquatic > Freshwater > Lake | place: Tanzania: Lake... | reverse complement strand
ACCGTATTTTTTCTTTGTATAATCAACCAATGCCAGATGTAAATGGACCGTGGGGACAACAAGAATATACATATGTTGATGTTGATGGTAGTCCTGTAAAAGTTACCGTCAAAGATATTATGACTAAGATGACTAATATCAAATATCAACCACCTTCAGATGAGCCAGTGAAATTAAAGTCTAGTGTTGGTGTTAGCAATCCAAAGTCAGTTACAATACCTGTTGCTGGTGTATTAACATCACAAGGACTTGTATTAGATATTCCTGATAGTGATAAATTAAAAGAGTTAATTAAGTTAAAGTCAAATCTGTCTGTATTGACTGTAGAAACTGGACCAATATCATATACCGATAAATTTAAGATTAATGTATCAGTAAATGGCAATAGTATTGGGAAAATTAATATTTTAGATGGTAGAACAATTGAAACTGATTTATCTATTTCTCATGATTTTAACATGAGTATAGGAATAGGTAAACAGTCATTAACAAATGATTTAAATACATCTTTATTTGGATATCCAAAAAATATTAAACTATCGTTAAGTAAAGTTAAAGACAAAAACTTTAAATTATTGATAAGAAGTTTAACATTTACGGTTATTACAGATTAGTTTTTGATAGGTGCTAGTGTGTAGGGCGTGGTAAAGGAGCAGGCAATTCTGTTCCAAAAAAGTTCTATTCCTTTGACTTGTCAAGTTATTACCGTAAATTATAATATTTATTTATATGACACGTAAAATCACTAGCATAATTAATAAAATAAAAATTCAGTTGACGGAACAAGATGATAATATTGATAGTGATGAAATACGTAATGCACGTAAAAGAGTAGAAATTGATAAACAAAAAGTAGAAATCGAAATCCAAAAAGAAATTGATAAACAAATTAAATCTGCTGAAGATAAAAGATCTGAAACCGATAATGATGATCAAAAAGAAAAGTACAATCAAATTATTAACAAATTAAAAGACAAAAAGAAAGCATCTAGTGCAGTCTATAAAGCTTCAAAAGATAAAATTTTAGATATATAATTTACTATATATGTTACATGGAAGTAAAATCCAAGTCAATGTATCAAAAATTTCTTGATATGCAAAACGAAATTTTGGTCCATAAATGGATAGAAAGCGAAAAGGCTGGACGCGATATTGGATTTGAAACGGCGTTAATAGATTGGATGGAGAAACATAGAAGATATTGGACTGAATCCGTACACAAAAACAATTAAACTTTATTATTTATCCAAAGTTGTGCGTTGTAATAGGATGCAATATCTGGAAGTATTTGTTTTTTTATACCACGCTCTTGTGATCTTAAATTCAATTCCATTATAAAATAACCGTCTGCTCTGTATAGATTCCAAAATCTAAGTTCGTTTACTATTTCAGTTTTAAAACATATTTGACCTATATCAATTTTTTTTATCATTATGTTTTCTTCACATGCAAATCTAAAATCGCACTGTTCGTTATATTCTTGACTGAAAAAAATCATTTTTGTATCATCTTCGGTAACATAATCCAACAATTTAAAATTAGGGTGCATTAAATTGTCATCGTCTAATGCATAAAACCACTGTCCTTCCTGTATAACTGAATCAAAATAAAAATCAAACATATTCCACATTGTTATTTGATCTTTAAATTGTGTATATTGAGTATTTTTATAACCAGATATATCTACTTGATCTTTATCGTATGGTGCAATCAGATGCCATCTGAAATCTATGTTTAAATTAGTAATACTTTTATAACAATTTTCTAACCAATCATGTGGCTTTTCGTTTAATAATTTATCTTTTCTTGTGTATCTAGTTACTATATGATACAAATTATTTTTCACGGATATATATAGAATTTTTATATTTAAATTAATTTTTTATATTTATAAACATGGCACCAATTATCAATAATGTTTATCCACAACTTGGTCCTGTAGGACAAGGAGTTGTCATATCTGGTGAAAATTTTATTTCTAATCAAATTCAAGTTTTTTTCGGTTCAACCGAAATTACTCAATTTAAGTGTTTTGAACAATACGGCGAAATAAAATTTAAATTACCAGCAAATTGTTCAGGTACTGACTTTTTTAAGGTTGTTTCACCCGAAGGTGAGTTTACTACAGATATAGCCTACACTGTAGGAATACCAACTGAACCGTCTAGTGTTGTTGGTGTAGTAGAACATCCAGGAGTTCGAGGTTGTGTTTATCTTTATGCTTCTAATCTAACGTGCGGTACTACTACAATTAATTATAATGGTACAAATTTACCTGTACAAGTTTACACGCCAACTGAAGGTTCATTTGAAAAGATTAATGAACAAGACATAATTACTTCTTTTACTCTAACTACTAGTAATGGTTCTATTACACATACAATTGATTAGATTTTTCTTGTATCTGTTGGAATGTAGTGTATAGTTTTTACTGAAGTTTAAACAAAAACACTTAGGTTTTTGTCTAGTAACTTTATAATTGTAGTTCAAATAAAAATGAGTAAAACTAAAAAAGTAACAAAAGAAAATGTCGGGGAAAAATATGTTGTATTGAGAAATGGTCGTTTGGTATCAGATATTCAATATGATTCAATCAAGGATGCTAATGAAGAACTTTCACATTGGCAACGTATTATTCAACGGTGGCCGGATGGAACAAAGTTGACGGTTGCTAAGTTTGATGCAAAATCACATTATTAATTAATATAAAGTTATGGGATTAAGAGAACAAATTAAAAATGCTTCATCAGTAGATGAGGTAAACACACTAATTTCAAAAGGTAAATCTTTTGATATGGCATCGGTACGTACAAGACAATCTTGGAGATCGACCGCTAGATTTAGAATTGCACAGTTGGATAGTAACAATCCAGTACAAACACCCAAATCTCCGATAAAATCGGAAAAGAAAAAGACTGTTAAGACAAAAAAGTAAAAATAAAAAAATTAAACCTAAGACGCCAAATTACTTTGGCGTCTTTTTTGTTTTTGTTATTGTTATTGATATTTATATGAGTATGGCGAAAGTAAAAATGTACGTTACGCAACTGTTACCATCGGAGTTTGATGAGTTAGAACAATTTATTATACAAAACAAAAATTTACTTACTAATCAAGTTACTGATAGCATTGAACATGCTATACAAAACGATCTAAGTGTTGTAGAAGTCTTTAATTTTAAGGATTCAGATTTTATTATTACCTTACAATCTGAAACGTTTATGGAAAATCTAAACAATATTTACAAATACTATATTGACAGTGAACAATATGAAAAATGTAAACATGTTAAGGATTTGGAACTTTTATTAAATAACAAAAATACAAATGAAAAAAGACAAAAGCCCAAAGGTTCATCAAAACGAAAAAATAAAAGAAACACTGACAATCAACAGTAAAGTTGATTTTACAGAGAAACAGAAACTATTAATCAATATATTACAAAATAAACAAACAAAATTAGTCTTTTTATCAGGTCCAGCAGGTAGTTCAAAAACGTTTATTTCCGTTTATTGTTCACTCAATCTATTAAATGATAAACGAGTTAGCGAGCTAATATATGTTCGCAGTGCAGTAGAAAGTGCTGATAGTAAACTTGGATTTTTACCAGGTGAAATGGACGAAAAAATGAGTCCGTATATACAACCACTAGTTGATAAACTTGAAGAACTTTTACCAAAATTTCAAATAGATAAACTTAAAAAAGATGAAAGAATTTTAGGTGTTCCTGTTAATTTTTTAAGAGGATTAAATTGGAACGCTAAATGTATTGTAGCCGATGAAGCGCAAAACATGACTAAAAAAGAATTAATAACTCTTATTACACGTGTTGGTGAGTTTAGTAAATTGTTTATTTGTGGAGATCCCGATCAAAGTGATATTAATGGAAAGAGTGGATTTTTACCAATAATGACATCATTTGATGATGAAGAAAGTCGAAATCATGGCATTTTTGTATTTAAATTTACAGAGGAAGACATAGTGAGAAGTGAACTGGTTAAATTTATATTAAAAAAACTTAAAAATAATAACTAACTTATAGTTATTTATATAACATATGGCAGTATTATCCAACAAAGGTAAACGTATTGATGAATTGGTAAGTCTTAATTCTAATCAGATTTCAAATGTGGATCTATTAGTAATTCAAGATGTACAACCCACGTCCACTACAAAAAATGTTTCTTTTCAAAGTTTAAAGGATAAAATTTCAACGGATATACAATCCTCACAACTGACACTTTTTCCGTCGTCAGGTAACAATTTAATTTCTGCTAGTAAAATACATGTTACTAACAGAGGTACATTTCACGATTTAAGAGTTTTAAACAGTATAAACCTTCCTGATACTACCTCTTTTAATAATACAATAACAAACTTTAATAATGTAAATATTACCGGATCAGCTACAATATACAACGTTACTGTAACAAACAGATTAACTGCTGCAAATATTACTGGTAGTTTAAAAGGTACAGGTTCTGTGAGTAGAAGGTCAATCTCAGCAAGTCACGCATTGATATCAAATACCACATTGTTTTGTGAAACAACTGCTATAAATGCTGACACATCGTCTTTCTTGGTTTATTCTGGTACACCAAATGGCACCGCAAGTTTTTCTATAAAAACACTAACTTCAAGTTTTTCTTTTACCGCAATTAGTTCAAGTTATGCTGATTTTGCTTTAAATGCTGATTCCGCTACAACCGCTAATAATGCTATTACATCCGATAATGCAAATAATGCTTATACAGCTTCATATATTTTATTTGATGGTGCCATTTTACAAGGTTCGTTTAATGGTACATCAAGTTTTGCGACAAATGCAAAATCTGCGAGTTTTGCGACAAATGCAAAAACCGCTAGTTATTATGACAAAGTTCCTGTATTTGGTAGATTTTCGGCAGATTTAACAACGGTAAGCTCTTCAACCTTTACTACATCGCCAGTTACTATAACTATGCCGTCTGGATACACTAAATGGGAAGAATTTTCATTGGAATGTATTACAAATTTAACTAATAATGCAGGTGGTACTATTAGTGCTGAATTACAATATGGCGATGGTACTAGTTTACCGATATCTTCTACACAAGGTACCGGAAATTCAACTCAAGTATTTAATCTAGCAAATAGTGATGATAACACAGCGGGTGTTTGGAAACACGAAGGAATTGTTACATCTACATTTAATACAGGTGCTACTTTATCGTTTAAATCTACATTTACAATTTTGACGGTTGGAGTACGTAGTGTTTATTTACTGTTAAAAGCATATGCTAAAAAATAAAAAATGAGTAACTTATTTAATTATTAAATAATATGCCTGTCAACGTACTTTCATCTTCTGGCAATCCGATACGATTCAGTGATTTAAACAAATTGATGAATCGTTACAATTCGGGAATATCATCAAACTCTGCCATTTCTTCTTCTGGATTTAGACAATTTATAACAAAAAATATTGGTAATACAAGTTCTCTTACACCAAATATTGGTGCGGCTGTTATTGATAGCAAAGCACGTGGTGGTAAATTAATTAATGATGATGATCCAAATCTTTTACTAGTAGGCACAGACAGATTCGTAATTAGATCAAATCCGATAAAAGTTAGTGAATTTTATCAAGGTCAATTTTTAAGTGCTAGTTTTAAAATTGTTGGTAGTGATATATCTAATAGAGGATTTATTATTACTAGATTCGATTCGTCTAGTGTTATAAACAGTACTGACGGTTATAAATACTTTAAATACATTTTTGAGGCTACTAGTTCTAAAATTGTCATAAAAAAAACAAATAATCCATCTCCACCTGGTGGTAGTGGATATACTAATATAGGTGTTCAACATACACAATCATTTAAAAGACCAAATATTAGTACAAAAATTAGTTTAATCGATGGTACAAGCAACGCGTTTACATCTAGTTTTTTTAATGCGTATACAGGTAGCGGCGGAGGTGGCGGAGGTGGCGGAGGTGGTGCAATTGGATGTGGATCTGGTTCTGTGAAAGCCACCGGCATTGATACTTCTACAGTAGTAAATACGTATGGTGATAGTAACACAGCAGGTGTGAGTGTAATTGTGATAAATAATGTGGGAGGACCAACTAAATATTTTACACAACAAAATAATAATTACACTTTTATTTCAAGTTATATTGCTGGAACTAGACATACACGTTGTCCACTTTCACCAAATATACAAACTTATGGACTCGGCCCTGTTGATAGATTTGCTCATGTAATGTATAGACCTGCTACGTCAACTTCTACACTTGGTATAGTTGATGGTCATTTTGTAGATAGTAATAACGCATTGTTATTATCGTGTCCTATTAGTACGTACGAAAATAGTTCGGCTGTTTCTGGTCCTTTAAAATTAAAGTTGTGGAAGGTAAAAATGTATACTACACACACAGGTACAGCTACACATATTAGATTCTTATTTACATATACATCTCAAATTTTGACAGATTTATTAACTAGGCCTAACAATCAAACAGCTTTATTTGGTGAATCAAATTTATCAAAAATACCAATACCTGCAATTAATCCAACTACAAATTTTCAATCCTTAACAGGAGCAAACAATTTTTCACAATTTAATACGTTTTTTGGTTATTTTGGATTCAAAAAATCGGGATTCTTTTTACAACATAACAGAATATATGATGCGTACGCTGAGTTGCCATCTGATGCAACAAATTTTACTGCAATTCCACCGTCATCTTATAATAATTCCATAGATGGTGTTATTCATGGCACACCAGTAAACACAGGTTATGATATTGATGAGTCTACAGATTTTCTAGAATTGAATGCTAGAAATTTTAATATAGGACGCACCGCGTCGGGCACGCCCGACGGAGAATTAGTAAAAACTAATACACTCGTCAAAAGAATATTTAACGGAATCATGGGAAGTCCCTCGGATGCGCCTGGTTTTAGTATAAATTATCGAACACGTTAATTATTATTGTAAATCGAAACCAATATATATTTATAACATATGGCAAGTCCTTGTAATAGTCTAAATGTACAAACAATAAAAGTAAGTCAATTACCACTTTATACACCAACTCGAAAAGATTTTGTAATGGTGATACAAAGCGGTTCAACTCTTATTTCCAAGAGATCTTCAGTAAACGGACTTTTTAGTAGTATTTTTAATGGTACTGGTAGTTATTCAGGTTCATTTACTGGTAGTTTAAAAGGTGAATTAATAGGAACAGCGAGTTATGCAAAAACAGCAAGTTATATAAAATTTGGTACAGGCACAACAAACTATTACACTATTTGGAAAAATGCTGACGATATATCAGGTAATACCGGTGGATCTGACATTCTAAATTCAAATAATAATGTAAAGTTTGAAAAAACAATTGATTTGTCTGAAGCTACCCTAGCTAAAAAAATTTATTTTAGAAGTGCTTCGTTTAAAAACTTCGTTGGTTTTGGTGGTCAACCATACAAAACATATTTTAGAACAACCCAAACCGAAGACCTAAATAATTCATTTGTTTTATATTGTGGTGGTCAACATGATAGTACCGAGACGGCCGATTTCCAACCAGGTTTAAGTGGTAGTACAATATTAGGAACATATTATGATAACGTGGGTATAGGTGGTTTTAGTACTCCACTAGGTATTAATGCTATATTACATTTACATTTAACCGCATCAAAATTACAAAATTCTGATGGAGCATTTAGCAATCCAAATACAAAAACACCTTGGGTTTATTCATATGGTGAAGCATTAACTATTGCTAGAAAAAATCCATTCAGAATTACATCTGGTAGTAATTCGGCTGTTACTTCTACAACAACTACGGCCGGTGGTGCAATATTATTGAATGTAAGCGCTTCTGGACAGTTAGATGTAAAAGGTGATATTGTAGCGTTTTCTACATATGGATCATCTGATGAAAGATTAAAATCTAATATCACAACATTAGAAAATGCGAATGAAACATTGGCAAAATTAAGACCTGTCTCATTTACTTGGAATACTAATAATAAACCAGATTTCGGTTTAATAGCACAAGAAGTTGAAAAAGAACTTCCAAATTTGATTAAGGAAGATTTAGGTGGTTTTAAAGTTGTAAAATACACATCATTAATTCCTTTCTTAATTCAAGAAATTCAACAACTTAGAAAAGAAGTTGATGAATTAAAAAGTAAATTAAATTAAATATGAAAAAAATATTAATGTTAGTAGCTGTAATCAGCACTTTTTGTGCTGCATCAATTAATGCCGCTAATTTTAGCTGGAGTGTATCGGTAGGAATCGGTAACTGTGTTCCTGTTTATACACCGCCGGTAGTATGTGTACCAACCGTAGTTTATGTTCAACCAACTATAGTTCGTCATGTTGTTTATACACAACCAGTTGTTGGACACGTGGTTCATACCACACCTGTTATTGTACAACAACCTATTTGTACGGTTCCTGTTGTAAATTATTATAGTTCTGATTGTTATCGTTCACCTGTAAGTGGAGTTGTTTGGGTTGGAAACGGTCCTCGTTATCATTCAAAACATAGATAATAAATTGACATTTCTAAATAGATTGATACTATATATTTTTAGATAGTATGTGTGTATTATCTACTATAGTGCTCATAATGAGACTATTAGGTTAATAAGTTCAAATTGAATTATTAAAAGAAAGGAAATATATGGCAGTTATTAAATATGGTAGTCCGTTTGCATTGCGTCACGTTGACCGCGATGAATTTTTAGCACCCTTCGATAAATTATTCGATGAGGTATTTACATCACAATTCCCCGAAATTACCAAAGAATTGGGCGTCGGTTTCTTTGAAAAACAAAGTTATCCACGTGTAGATGTAGTTGATTATTCGGACAGAGTAGAAATCTTAGCGGAAATACCTGGATTATCAAAAGACGAAGTAAATGTAGATTTACAAGAAAATATACTTACGATAAGTGGTCAAAAAGTAAAATCAGTTGATGATAAAGAGACTGATGGTAGATATATACGTAGAGAACTAAAACACAGTAGTTTTAAACGTAGTTTTACACTAGGCGACGTAATTGATACGGCAGAACCTGAAGCTAAGTTTGAAAACGGTTTACTAAAGGTTGTACTTAAAAAGGTAAAACCTGTTATACCACAGTCTAAACGAATAAAAATTAATTAAGTTATAAAAACTCAAAACCCTCCATGAAAGTGGAGGGTTTTATATTTATATATATGAAATTTGAAAAAGTAATATTATTAACTTCTTTATTTATTGCTGGATGTGCTGCTTATTTTAGTGTTTATGGTATTGGATTATTATTTTCAGGCGCAGCAATTGCTGCTATGATAATGGCGACAAGTCTTGAATTGGGAAAGTTAGTTTCAACTAAGTTTGTGTTTGAAAATTGGAAGAAAGTAAATTTATTGATTAAATTATATTTAACTAGTGCTGTCTTTATTCTAATGGTAATTACATCTTTGGGTATATTTGGTTATTTAACAGCCGCTTTTCAAAAATCTTCATTAGAAAGTGAATTATCAAATAACAAGATTGTAAGTCTAGAAACACAAAAATTGGATGAGTCTAAAAAGACGGACACTATAAAATCTACGATTGATAATCTTTATAAACTAAGGTCTTCTCAGGAAAATAGATTAAATGAAAGTATGACCAATGCTTTGATTGTACGAAATCCTATTGCAATGCAAAACCTTCAAAATCAAATTAACGAACAAATTTCGGATTTAAATGAGCAGATAAAATCTGAGAATGAAAAAATAAAAATTAATGAAACTAAAATTTTGTCTATTGATGAACAAATTTTCAAGTTAAAAGTAGAAAATAGTCAGAGAAAAGATATCACGACATTTAAATTCGTAGCGGATGAATTTGGAACTACTGTGCCTAAAGTAGCAAAATGGTTTATAATCATGTTGATTACTGTATTCGATCCATTAGCAATTGTATTATTAATTGCCTATAATTTTAAACAAAAAAAAATAATTGATGATTTAATCACAGAAGCTGAAGAAATCAAAAAAGAAGAACAAAAAATTGAAATTAAGACAGAAATTCCTACGGAAAAGAATGAAGAAATTCCGAGTAATATTGAGAAGCCTATTAAATTAACCGAAGAACAGTTAATTGAAAAAGAAAAAGAAAGAAAAGCTAAAATCAGAGCTAAATCATCTGGTTATTTCGGAAGAATGTTTGGTCGTTAAAATTAAAAAAAGTATTTTATACGATTGGTTTATTTTATTATGAAAATAATAGTGTTTTTGTTTTTTAAAACATATTTAATTTTAGCTTAAAAATGAATGACTCCGAAATAAACCAAGTTTATAGATTATTAAAAGATGCGTTTAACAACGCAGATTGGACAAAAATAGAAGAAGCCATGGCATATCTTGAAGATTATATCGAAGGGGATTCAGAAGAAGACACGGATTATTAAATGTATTTTTTATTATTACTTTTACTCACGGTCTCTGTGATCGCCAATTTCTTTCTAATTATTAGCCTAAGAAAAGCTTTTAGTACAATTGACGTTTTAGAATCGTGGGTTATCGATTTTAAAGATTTAATTAATAAATTATATAATAATTTGAAACAAATCGATGATCGTGGTATGTTTGAAAAAGATGATGATGTCGGCGTAACATTTACGGCTATAGTCGATATTATTAAAAAATGTAACGAAAGAGTTCAGATACAAAAATATGATACAAACAGTTCACCAAACACCGATGAAAATTTCAAAAAATAAGAAAACCAAAAGTAATAAAATTACAATTAAAAATGTATTTTTAAAACCGGTAACTAAAATAAATAAAAAATTAAAACCGGTTGTTAAAGAATCAAAAACAAAAGAAAACAAACCTAAACTTTTTTCTAAACTGGAAATTCGTGTGCCTAGAAGTGTCGAATCCGTAACTAGTGTAAAAGATGTATCTTACGAAATTACAGATGAAAGTTTGTTAGATGGTCCCAAGAAAAAACGTCGTGGTAGAAACAAGAAAGATAAAATTTATTTTTCTAAAGCAACTGAAGAAGCAATAGTAGCATATAATTCTTCTGAGAATATGACCGAAAGAAATCATATTTATGAGACGCGTATAAAATTTAGTTTTGAGAAGTTAGTTGAAAATATTTTCAATACATTCAAATTTACATATTTTGATAACAGTCCACTAGAAATTCAAAAAGAAACAGTTACTCATTTGGTTTCTAATATTCAAAAATTTGAATCTGGCAAAGGAAAAGCATTTAGTTATTTTAGTATAATTGCAAAAAACTACCTCATATTTCACAATAATAACAACTTTAAAAGATTTAATCAACATGTAGATATTTCAGAGCAACCATCTGAATCTAGTGTATGTTTACAAACCGAAGATGTTCATCATAAACAAAAAGAAACTAATGAGTTTATGAAGCTCATGATTGATTATTGGGAGAAAAATGTAAATAAAATCTTTTCAAAACAAAGAGATTTAAACATTGCTAATGCTGTAATTGAATTGTTCAGAAACAGTGACAGACTAGATGATTTTAACAAAAAAACACTTTATTTATATATACGTGAAATAAGTAATTGTAAAACTCAACAGATAACAAAAGTTATAAACAAAATGAAAAGTTATCAAAATGCAGTTTTACAATCTTACCAAAATAGAGGTAACATTTAAAATATAAAACTATATAGTTTTATATTTATTGGTATGGAACTTGATTTTGAAATATATAAAGGAAAGACTTTTGGTCACCTTTGTAAAGATATAGTTAAAAATTCTGAGAGTAAAAAGGATCAAATTGATATTTTAATTTCAGAATTACGAACTTTAATTAAAACTGTAAATGATGCCATAATTGTCGTACCTTTAATTAAGGACTATTATGATGTTGGTGTGAAAAACGATGAACAGTTAGTAAAACTTGCCGCTGTAGTCCAAAGATTGGTAAGTAGAGGAGAACAATCTGGCGAAGGTGGTAATCTTGTTTTGTCAGACGATGAGAAAAAACAGTTATTAGAAGAAGTAAAAAATATTCAATTTGATATCAAAAAATGATTACAAACCAAAGTCATATTAATTCAAATCTCACTAGTATTACTGCTGCAAAAAACGACAGATTAATAGGTAGTAGTGGTTTGAAAAGTGAAGTAGGAGTTTTTATTGCAACCGTCGTTGATGCAATTTTCAACGAAAATCACCCATATTTTAAAACCGCAAAGAAAATTGACAGTTCAAACACACCTGTAAATTACAAAGACGAAGCTGCAAAGTCGAATGATATTGATTATAGTTACGTAGGTCGTATTAAAATTAGAAAATTGGATGACTCAAGTGTAAGTTTAGATAAATTACCGTGGGCATTACCTCTTAATAGAGATATATCTCAAATACCATTATTAAATGAAAACGTATTAGTTTATGAAATTAATGGTACATTTTATTACGCCAATGTATTGTCATCACGTAATTTTATCAATAATAATGCCGATTTTGGACAAAATTTAAAATTGTCATTTTCTCAAAATCAAAAACAAATACGTTCCGATAAACATGAATCTTATTTGTCCGATCCGAGAAATATTAAAAACAGCAACAAAGGTTATTTAGGCGACTATTTTATAATTAATAAAAACATAAGGTCTGTTAAAAAATACGAAGGTGATACTGTCATTGAAAGTAGAAATGGTCAATCGATTAGAATGTCTACTTATGATAATAGTAGATTTAATGATAAAGGGTTTTATCCATCGTATGCTTTAGATAATAATTTATTTCCAGATAGCAGTGATGGTGGTAACGGCAATCCGATGATCGTTATTCGCAATCGTCAGAGAAATTTAGCACAAGATGCTCCTCAACTTATACATCCAAAGTTGCCTCCAATCCCCGTTGTACCTAATATTGAAAAGAATTATGGAGGACAGATTGAGGAAGATATAAATCACGACGGTTCTTCGATTTATATTACATCAGGCTATACCGTCTCAAGTTGGAAAACAACGGTTTATAAAAGTATATTTGGTAATACAGAGAAAGGTGAACCAACAGAAGAACAAACAAAGTTTAATCCACCAGGTTCGACAGGTTTTAGATTTCCAATATTGGCCGGTGACCAAGTTGTACTCAACACCGATAGATTAATATTGAGTAGTAGATTTGCAGAAACTTTTCACTTTAGTAAGAAACGTTATAGTGTCGTAACTGATAATGAATATACCGTTGACGCGAATGATAAAATTGTATTAACTACAAACAATTCAACGTGTATAAATTCTCCACAAATATTCTTAGGTCAATATGGAGAAACAAACGAACCGGCACTATTAGGTCAAACAACGGTAGATTGGTTGTATGATTTGTGTAACTGGTTATTGGATCACGTACATTGGTATCATCATGTACACCCACATCCACACGGTCACGAAGATGCTGGCAAAATTAATGCGGAAAATACAAATGATGCTGTACCAGATCAAACACAAATACCAGTACAACAAATTAAATTAAGACTATTAAGAGACAATTTACACAAAAATCTAAGTAGAAGAGTATTTTTAACAGGCGGTGGATATGCACCTGGTAGTAACGGCGTTAAACCACCGGGATCTGGCGGTGAGTGTAAAGATCCAGTTGAAATAAATACAGTTACGGGAGAAGGCGTTGTTGGTGATTTCAAAGGTAGAAATCGTCGTGAAGGTCCGGTACAAATTGAATTTGAATTGGAGAACTAATATGGCAAAAGAATTATTTTTTGATTATCCTACAGTCGATCTTTTAGGTAATTTACAATCCAGTAAAAAACCTGTTAAGAGTATAAATGACACAAATGATATTTCTATAATTCTTTTTTTTGATGGTGTACCATTAGTTGGCGATTTATTGGATGTTTTAAAAAACCATGTAAAATATTCAAATTTACCAGATGAAATTAAAAATAATGTAAATAATATACAAAATATTCCTATTGGCGATCCTAACGCGTTTAAAACTATTAATACTGCATTTGGTAGAGATCCATTATCTGTTAGTCCGTTGATTATTAGATCGAATTACGATTTAGAAAACGATAAACCAGATCAATCAAAAACTTTTACTTTAATTTTAGCGGAGACATCTGAAAGAGATTGGTTTAAAAAAGAATATGCCAGTGATGATAAAGCTTTTATAAGTGCAGCTATAAAAAACAATTATAAATTTATTTCAATTTGGCGTAATCAAGTATTAGTTGCTGAACTACAATTATTAAGCGGCGAATTTTCTGTAAAAACCCGACTTCTTTTTAGTAAAACTACGACGGGTGGTTATGTAAACACACAACGAGATACATATAATGAATTAATTGATGTTTATAAAAGTTTTAAAGAAAAAGCTAAAGCCGGCAATCAAGAAATTCGTAAAGATTTCGGATCGGTTTTTAATTTACCAAGTGATCCTGAACCAGCTTTGCCGGGTCCGCCTACACAAACTATAACCGGGATAACAAATAAAGCACCAACCGTAGATAATCCAAATATAAAATTACCAACACAAGAAGTTAAAAGTCTTACAGCTACATCTGCAACAGATGCAGTTTCTCAGGCTACGCCTAGTGTTCAAGTGGGTTCAGCAATACAACAAGCTCAAGGTGCTGCGAGTGGTGCAATTGGTAAAATTCAAGGTGCTGCAAGTGGTGCAATTGGTCAAGTTCAAGGTGCTGCAAGTGGAATAACTGGTGCAGCAGGTAATTTAGTTGGTGGAGTAACGGGTGCAGCGGGTAGTTTAGTTGGTGGAGTAACGGGTGCAGCGGGTAGTTTAGTTGGTGGAGTAACTGGTGCAGCAGGTAGTGTGGTAGGTGGAGTAACCGGTGCAGTTGGCGGTGCATTAAGTAAAATACCATTAGTTGGTGGTATAGCAGGCGGTTTAGTAAGTGGTGTTGGTGGCGCAGCAGGTGGTTTAGTAAGTGGTATTGGTGGCGCAGCAGGTGGTTTAGTAAGTGGTATTGGTGGATCTGCCGGCGATATACTAGGTAATCTATCATCCGGCGTTAAAGGTTCATTGGGTGGTGGTGCATTAGGCGCGGGTATAGGAGCATTGGCGGGTGGTAAAAAAGGTGCTTTAATAGGTGCGGGAGTTGGTTTATTAGCGGGCAAATCGTTAGGTAAGGCTGTTGATAAACTTAAATCTAAAGCTGATGGGTTAGGTAAAAACTGGAATCCAAACAAATTTTCACCCGCAGATATCGCTGGTAACGATAAATTCGTTGACCCTAAAACAGGAGTTATTGGTTCTACTTCAAAACTAGCAAAATCAGTTGGGGGTTTAATTGGTAAAGCTAAAGGTGCTGCAAGTGGTGTATTAGGTGCAGCGGGTAGTTTAGTTGGTGGAGTAACGGGTGCAGCGGGTAGTTTAGTTGGTGGAGTAACTGGCGCAGCAGGTAGTATGGTTGGTGGAGTAACTGGCGCAGCAGGTAGTGTGGTTGGTGGAGTAACGGGTGCAGCGGGTAGTGTGGTAGGTGGAGTAACGGGTGCAGCGGGTAGTGTGGTTGGTGGAGTAACCGGTGCAGTTGGCGGTGCATTAAGTAAAATCCCATTAGTTGGTGGCGCAGCAGGTGGTTTAGTAAGTGGTGTTGGTGGCGCAGCAGGTGGTTTAGTAAGTGGTGTTGGTGGCGCAGCAGGTGGGTTAGTAAGTGGTGTTGGTGGCGCAGCAGGTGGTTTAGTAAGTGGTGTTGGTGGCGCAGCAGGTGGTTTAGTAAGTGGTGTTGGCAGCGCTGCCGGTGGTTTAGTGAGCGGAGCTGGCGGATTAGTAGGTGGTGCCATAAGTGGAGCTACAGGTGCTATTGGTGCCGCGGCTGGTAAACTTGCTTTGGTTAAAAAAGGTATGCCTAAACCAAATATACCAAAACCACCGAGTACTCCACGTATTAAAACTGTAAAAATAAAAGCTCCAAATATAAATAAAGCCGCGGCAGATGCTTTAAAAAGTACCTCTGATAAAGTTAAAGGTCAATTACAATCAGTTTCGGGTCAGGTAAGTTCATTAACTGGTCAGGCAAAAGGTCAGTTAAGTTCATTAACTGGTCAGGTACAAGGTCAGTTATATTCTCAAGTTCCTAAAGGATAAATTTTGTTAAATAACAAATAATTTAATAATTATATATTATAATATGAAAGCTGAAGTACTAAAAGATTATATTAAAAAACTTGTTCAACAAGAAGTTCGTAATGTATTAAAAGTTGAACTACGTGAACATTTGAGTGAAATATTGATTGGCAACGGATCTTTGGCCAAAAAACAAACTGTAGTGGAAGAATCTGTTGAACATATAGTTCAAGAACCACAACCAACCAAAAAATTTGTCAAATATACGAAAAATGATATGTTGAATCAAATTTTGAATGAAACCACAGGTGGAATACCGAGAGAAGGATCTATGGTTGATTTAACAGAGGGTTTTAATGGAAGTCAAAATAGCATTCTCAATGAAGTAAAACCTCCTGAAAATGCATCTGAGCCTGTTAAGACGGTGTATAATGCTATGACCAGGGATTATTCAAAATTATTGAAAGCTATTGATAAAAAGAAAGGCACCAAAGATTAATGAAACAATCTATTGGTTTAAAAATACCGTTTAGATTAGGTCAAAATGGATATTTTGAAACCAATGACACTACTGCTGATCAGATTAGTAGTAATATTCAAAATCTTTTATTAACTAAACCGGGTGAAAGAAGATTCAATAACAGTTTTGGTTCAGGTTTACATAAATTGTTGTTTGAACAAAATAGTTTAGAACAGTTTAAACAGATAATTATTGATGTAATACAAACGGATTTAAATAGATTTATACAAGGTGCATTAATTCAAGATGTAAAAGTAGAATTATCAAACAACCAAAATTTTCTAGGGTCTGTTAATAATGACTTAAATAAAGTATTTATAAGTGTAGTATTTACTTATAGAAACGTAACGTCACAAACTCAAGTAACATTACAAACCAATAACATATAATGGCACAAATAGTAAATAAAACATTTAAGGCAAATACAAAAGACGTTAACTACGTCAATAGAGATTTTGCATCATTACGTCAACAATTGATAGATTTTACAAAACAATATTATCCTCAAAGTTATAAGGATTTTAGTGATAGTTCACCCGGTCAAATTTTTATTGAACAAGCGGCTTACGTCGGTGATATTCTTTCGTATTATACTGATTATCAATTTAAAGAAAGTTTTGTACAGTTTGCAACTGAACGTAAAAATCTAGTTAATTTATCTAAGATTCTAGGTTATACACCTAAAGTATCTTCCGCATCATCAACCGAAGTCGATTTGTATCAATTAATACCATCTACTCGTAATGAAAATAACGAGTATTTACCCGATTATAGATACGCTTTAATTCTAAAACCGTTTACACAACTAAAAAGTGTAAGTAATGTACCATTCGTAATTGAAGATAGTATAGATTTCAGTGAAGACAGTAAGTTTTCTCCACGTACTATTAGTGTTTATAGTAGAGACAATACTGGAGCACCACTTTATTATTTGATAAATAAAAAAGCACAAACTTATTCTGGTAAAGTTGTTACCAAAGAAATAGTTGTAAACGAACAACAACCGTTTCTTAAAATTAAATTGAACGAAACAAACGTTCTTAAAATAATAAGTGTAATCGATAGTAATAACAACAATTACTACCAAGTTTACTTTCTAGCACAAGATACAATTCCAATCGAAGTAGATAATTTACCAATTAACAATCAATTTTTATCACAATATAGATCCGAAACTCCTAAGATATTAAAAGTATTAAGAACGGAAAATCGTTATGTACTTGAAATTGATGAAAATAACAACACTTATCTTCAATTCGGAGCTAATTTAGAAAATTATGATAATACAGTGATTATTCCTAATCCAACAAATGTTGGAGTTGGATTATCAAATCTTAAAAATTTAAACATATCACTTGACATTACAAATACATTAAAATCAAACAGTTATGGTGTATCTCCTTCTAATACAACACTAACAATTACATATGTTGTTGGTGGTGGACTGACAAGTAATGTTAATAGTGATGAGATTAATACAATTGGATCAGTTGCATTTTTAAATGATAAAAGTACTTTATCTGACAGTGAATTAAGAATACTAAATAATATAAAGAACTCTTTAAGAGTTAATAACGTGAATCCGTCAACAGGCGGGGATGACGCTGAGTCAGATGAAGAAATACGACAAAATAGTTTATTAAATTTTTCAACACAAAATCGTATGGTAACAGACGATGATATGTTGTTGAGAGTTTATTCTTTACCATCTAGATTTGGATCTATTGCAAAAGCTTATATAGAACCTAATGCTACAAGAGAAGTAATGTATAATGGGTTGATTAATGGTATAACTGATGATAATGGTAATCAGAATCTTAATTTGTCCCCATTGAGTCCATTAGATAGACAAAAGTTTTTACAATCTAATAATCCTTTTACAAATAATTTATACGTTTTGACTTTCAATGCAAATAAAAATTTAACAAAAATTAACCAAGCAACTGTTCAAAATTTAGTAACTTATTTAAACAATTATAAAATTCTTACCGACAAAATTAATATAATCGATGGATATATAATTAACATCGGGGTTGAATTTAAAATTACAGTTTTCAAAGGATTTAATAAAAAAGACGTTCTAGATAACTGTATTAATTCTGTTAAATCATTTTTTAATATCGATAATTGGAGTTTCAACCAAGTTATAAATTTAAGTCAATTATCATTTGAAATCATGAAAAACGAAGGTGTACAATCAGTAACTGATTTGGGTATAAAAAACTTTACAATTGATGATGGCGATTATTCTCCAATCGCTTACAACATCGACGTAGCTACACAAAACAATATAATTTATCCTTCAAAAGACCCATCTGTTTTTGAAGTTAAATTTCCGAATAAAGATATTAAAGGAGTAGTAATGTAATATGCATAAATTTATTTACTCAACAAAAGATTCTTACATAAACAATACGAGTAAGTATGAAGGAAAAAATTTTGGAATTGACGAAGTTTTAGAAATTTATGCTTCAAATAAAGGTACGAAGACCGAGTTCTTAAGTTACTATTGGCACGACGCGCCACAAACCACATCCTCATACGGTAATGAAGGATGGTTAGCTTTCACTACATCATCTCTTTACGTTTATTCCGGTAGTAAATGGAGAAGATTTGATTTAACGTCGGATACAATCACAGGCACTTCTTTTCTAGCTAATTTCAACGGTAAATTTTTAAATAAAACGTCAAGTACTATTAGCGAGTTATACGTTAGTGGCAGCGGAACTTCTTTTTCGTCATATTTAAGTGGAAGTTTTCAGTTAACAACCAATTCTACTATTAGTGGTAGTATTTCTACTGGTAGCTTTACAGGATCTATAAAACAAGGTTCATCTTTCGGTTCTTTATTTTTAAATAATAAAGTTTTTACATCTAATCCACTCACATCTTCAATTCAAGGATCTGGAAGTTTTGGAAATTTTTCTGGTATAATTACTTCGTCATTTATTAGAACAGGACCAAAATGTGGAGCAAACTGTCTTTATTCTGGTAGCGGAACTGTAAAGATAACTTCTTCTGTATTCAACGGGTTAATTTCAAGCGAACTCACCGATCAAAGAGTTTACTTTGCTAAAATAACCGATTTTCTAGGTTATTTTAAAGGTATCTATACTGGATCTTTTACCCGACCAAAATCAGCAGAATATTTACTTTATCCTGAATTTTCTAGAACTTTATTGCAATTTGATTTAACCGAAATAAGTAAATCTGTGGCGAATAATACGATTTCGGGATCAAATGTAAAATTTACACTTAATCTCAAAGCCTGTGGTGCTAGAAATCTACCACTAGATTATAAAATCTACGCCTTTCCAGTAAGTCAAAGTTGGCAAAACGGTAATGGAAGATACGCTGATGACGGTAGTGAATTAGGTGTAAGTTGGTACTTTAGAAATTATTCAGGTAGTGGTACTTGGTATGATGATGGCAATTATGTACAATTATATGAGGCTGTTGACTATCTTGAAACAAGTTCGTTTGCTTCTGCAAGTTGGCAAAATGGAGGAGGAACTTGGTTTTATGATGTACCCGAATCGTATAACAACAAAAAACATTGGATTTGTTCCTCATCAGCTTATACACCATTAAGTGGTTCCAGTTTGATAACTTATCAACAGTTTTCTTATGGACAACAATCAGATTTAGAAATGGATATAACTAAAATAGTTCGTTCGTGGTTATGTGGGTGTGTACCAAATAACGGATTAATTTTATTGAGTTCGTTTGAAATTGATGTACCACCTGTTTATCATACAGATGGTTTACTACAGTTTTTCAGTAGAGAAACAAATACCATTTATAGTCCATACATAGATGTGGCGTGGGACGACAGTGTATTCAATACAGGAAATTTAGCACCATTAAGCGGATCAACTGATAATGTAATACTTTTACAATATATCAAAGATGCTTACAAAGCTGGTAGTTTACCAAAAATATTCGTTTTTGGTAGAGATAGATATCCTTTGAAAGGATTCACTAAAGCTTATCAACAGTCTGCTATGTTAACACCAAAGTATCTTCCATCCAGTTCATATTATATGATTAAAGATGCAGAATCCGAAGAGGTTTTAGTTGAATTTGACGAATATTCTAAATTGAGTTGTGATGCTACAAAGGGTAACTATTTTAAATTAGATACATCATTCCTTCCTCAAGAACGTTATTTTAAAATACTTATTAAAGTAGAATATTCTGATGGTACTACTGATATAGTTGATACTCAAAAAATCTTTAAAGTGACACGATAAAATGATTGAACTAGTTTATAATAAAGCATTAGTCGATTACGACAATTTCCGTAATTATGGTCAGTTTCAAAATAATTTTGATCCTTTTGGAAACGACCAATTGGTTTTTAATGTAGACCAAGCTAACCAAGGTAAATTTTTCTACATTAAACTTGATATTCGTACTTTGGTATATAATGAAGAAAAAATATTGGATTCTAATTCAACATCATTTGATGAGTTACAAACTAGTCAAACTCAAGAAAAAAGAGATGTAAATCAAATTTTGAATGCTTATAATACTCTTTTAGAAGAAAATCGTATTTTGAATCAAACGGTAAATGATTTGGTTGAAAAATATGAAAACAATGATGATAAACAAGTGATTAATGAACAACAAAAAACAATAATTAATTTAAGAATTCAACTTGGACAAGGAACGGTAGCATCAGATTTTAGTAACGATTTTCCATATTTACCATTAGTATAATATGCCATACAATTATTTATATTTCAATGAAAATTCAGTTAACAATGGCATTGTAAGTTGTTCATATTTTCCAACTGATTTACAATCACTTTACGAACAATCCTTTTTGTCATCAACTAACTTTTTCGGTCAATCTGAGTCCGATTTAGTTGAAATGACAGTATATGACACTTCAAATAATAGAATAGCTTATGATACAATAGTTCCTAAAGTTACTTTTAACGTATTAGAAGGAAACTATTTTGATGTAAATTATCAATTACAAAGTTATAGATTTTTAGATCCGTCTACTAACTTTACAAAATTTAATAATTTTTTATTATTAAATCCACAGAATGATTTATCAAAACTGACAGTCAGTCCTGGCCAATACTATGTACTTTACAATCCTGTCAGAAACGTTGCGGGTAATTCTAAGTACAAGATGTTTATAAAAGAGATTTCTCCTTCAAGAAAAGAGTTAAGATTATCAATAGCATTTAATTCTACTCTCAACGATGAGAGTTTGTTTGAAGCTACAAAGATTTCTACTTTTGCAAATAAAAAACTGATTACGTCTCACTTTATTGACAATTTAACTTTTGCATTAGATAATAACAGTATAAACAATAGTTTCGATAATTCTGCACAATTTCAAAATGTAGTTCAATATGCCTATCTCTTAGGATTAAAATCTGTACCAGAACTTGTTAAATTTATTAGTGATACATATTATGGATTCAATAGAGTAGTTACACTTGGCGAAGGTGTGAAAGAACTGAGAAAATTTGATGGTATAAAGCAACAGATCAAAAATTTTTGTTATCAATATTCAAATACTGAGTTTGCGAGCGACGAACTATTAGAAGTATTTAGATTAATTACAGCTAAAATTTCTCAAGAAAGAATTATTCAATATACTAGTATCAATAATGTAGATTTAGAAAGATTAACTGCATTTTTTATTGATGTTATTTATAACAATTTATTACAAATAAATATCTCTTTTATTTTTACAAATTTTACAAATACGTACTACGGCTTATATAAAAATGCTTTAAATTTTGGAGATGGTAATTTAATTAAAATTTTAGATCATTCGTTTTATTTTAATAATCAAACAGGAAGAAATGAAATTCAAATTAAGTTAGATGAACCATTAAGCTTGGATTATAATTTAAAATCTTTTTGTTGGATATCTAATATTTCTCTTTCACCTTTATATTTTAAAGTCAATTTATTTACTAAACCGGTTTCTAAAAAAGTATTTTTGAACGGAGTGAATTTTTCTGTAAATGTTAACAAAACGTCGGTTGAGACGGAAAAATTTACATCAAAAGAAAAAGAAACGTTGTTTGATGCAAAATCAAATTTGAAAATAAAGAATAACGATTTATTGATAGATTATAATAATTTTGAAAATTTTATAAATTATTCATCTGCTGAATTAAGAACAAAGATTGCTAATTCAAAAATTAATAAATTTAATTCTTTAGAAGTTAAAAAATCATTAATCAAAACAAAGGCTAACGCTAGCGTTTTATCGGTTTCTGCTTCATATACAACAGATTATGATTCGGTTGTAAATGAACAGATTTCGTTGTTAAATACGTTTGATGAATATGAATCACATTTGTTTTATAATCCTAATAATATAAACGACAGAATTTTAAGCGGATCTGAGTATGACCGTGATAATTTAGATAGTTTAATAAATCAATTACCCGAATATATCCGTGATGATAGTGATTCAGAAGATTATATAAAATTTACAGCAATGGTTGGTCATTTCTTTGATAATATTTTGGTATTTGTCAAAAAATTTCCTAAAAATTATCCAATAAATTACAACGATTTAAATGATTATCCTAAAAATTACATTGAAGAATTGTTAAATTCATTGAATTGGGATACAAACTTTAATACATTTGAAAACAGTTCTATTTCGAGATTATTATTTAATAATTCTCAGATCTCTAGTTCTTTATCTTCGTCATATTTCGACTATTGTAAATCAATTTTAAACAGAGTTACAAATAATTTGCCTTACATTTATAAAACAAAAGGCACTCGTACTAGTTTAGAATTGATAAGAAATATATTTGGTATACCACCACAAATTATTAATATTGATGAATATGGTAGCGCAGACGTTCTTATAAATCGTAATCAGTTTTACGATTTTAATGATATTAATTATCTAACAAAATATAACGGTCGAGGTGAATACATTAAATGTAGTTTTACGGGCAGTGATTTTAAATATGATTTGATAAACTCTATAACAAGTAGTGTTTATAAGTTAACGCAATCTTATACACAAATATTTGATGGAATTTCATCAGTGGAATTGAGTTTTCGTTTGAATTCAAATAAATACAGTTTTAACGATAAAATATTATTAGCTAGAAAAGTTAGAAATGGTAATTTTGATTGGGACATAAGCATAACAAAAACCCGTCAAAAAGATTCTGGAATATTAAACTTTAATTTTTATCCGATTGAAATAGGTTATACCTCATCATTTAGTACCAATGAATTGCCAATGTTGAATGGCAATTTATTTACTATGTTGTTGCAAAGAGATGTACCAAACGGTTTAAACTTAGATAATTTACCACAAGATGAAGTTGAAGTAAATAACACGTTGATAATTTCTTCATCATCACCTTTAAGATACGTTCCATTTAACTATACTTTGGATGTTAAAAATTATGATGGTAGTAAATTACAGTTTAGTTCAAAGAACTCAAAAATAATCGATGCAAATCAAAATCAATATTTTGGTAAAGGTGATTATTATTTTGGAAATTTTAGTTCTTCTAAACAAATTTATGGTAATATAGATAAAATAAAAATTTATAAGAATTCAGTGTTGTCTGAAGAAGTTTTTAATGAACATTGTTACAATATTAATTCTATTTCCAACGGAGATACTAGTACTACGTATCCAAGTTTGTTATATTTATGGAGTTTTGATACACCTATAAATTTATGGCCGGCTGGTATCGAATCTTTTACTGAATCTGACGTTGTTAACATACCATCTGAATATAAGAATGGATATTTTAGAATAATTAATAACTCCGATTTAAGTATTTCGCCAAATATCAATTCGTTAGTAAAACAAAAGAGTTCAACGCAACTAAATGTTAATTTCGAAGGCAAGTATGGTTATATGTACATACTTGAAACTTCGATTGACCAAATCAATTGGACTACTTTAAAAATTTATGATTTTACAGCGGAAGTTTATGTACCAAAAACAATAAATATACCAAATCAAAATAGTTTTTATAACAACTATTTTACTGCTGTTAATTTTACAGCAAATGAAACTGTTACCAAAAATTGTGTTGAATTGGGAGTTGCAAATTTTCCATATCAATTTGAACAAGTTGATTTATTACAGTCCGTCAATATCAACAATTTTGGTCCAAATTATAAAAGTAATGTAAAAATAAATAAAATCGAGCAAGAAGCTATTTCTAATTTGGTACCATCGTCTTATTCTACGAAGAATAAAGACATTTTAGGTGACGATTCAAATCTAATTGGATTTTATTTTACACCTTACAATTATTTGAATAATAAAATTGAACGTTTCTTGGGTAGTATAGGAATTATGGATGTAATCGGCAATCCAGCAAATTTAAACAAAACAAGTTATCCACAATTACAAGCAAGACGCAATGAATTTGCGGAATTAGGAACCAAATACGTTTATCCACAAGAATTTATTACTACATTTAAATTTTATGTAGATTTGTCTGTTTTTGATTTTGTTCAACAATTAAAACCTAGTCGCGGTAAATTAATGACCGGTTTATTGTTATCTCCGTCTATTTTTGATAGACAAAAGGTAACTTACAAAAATATAGTATCATCAGCAGAAAGCACACAAGCAACAAGATATCAATTTAGTTTGGATAACAAGGTTAAATTTGATTCGAATAGATCAAGTACTAATGACACATCCAGTCTAATGTCAATAGATACTAATATTGAAAATATAAAACAAGATACGTCTCAAAAAAATTTCACACAATTTTGTATACCTGACCGAATCGACAACAGAGACTTCATATGGAGTTATAAAAACAAATATGTTGATTTTAATAATAACGTTTTTAATGTTTATAATGTAATGTCACAAAGTTTAAACGATTATTATTTAAATTTAAATTCAAACGGTAACATAATTGCTTTTACAAATAGTTTCTATCGAATTAATTTGGTACAAACCGGTTCAGTTTCAAATAATGGAGGTTTTGGATATTATAATCAAAATTCTAGAAGACATTTGAGTAAACTTAATTTACCAGGTCGCCGTGACAAGTATATAGCTATACTTAGTAACCGAAATCTCGTTAAAAAATACAAATTTATAAAATATATAAAAGGAAAAAATGATTCTGGATCGACTGTAGATAAAGATGGTATTACCAACGGAGGTTTTCCTATTATTTCAATACCAGGGTTCTTGAAATTGTCTATATCCAGTAGCAGTTCTCCGATTTTTGGAACGGTGAGTGGCAGTACATTTCAACGATTACCTCTTACAGCTTCATCAAATACTAGTGGAAGTCTAGAAACTTATATAAACAATTTGTAAAAAATCATAATTTAATAATACTTATAGTATATGGCATACTTAGACAATAATGTTATCACAATAAACGCGGTATTAACACAAAAAGGTAGAGAGATTCTATCCAAAACTGGTGGTTTAAACATAACGTCATTTGCTCTAGCGGATGATGAAATTGATTATGCATTATATAATCCATCACATCCGCTTGGAAGTGCATATTATGATATAGCTTTGAGAAATACACCGATTACAGAACCTCTTACTAATGAATCTCAAATCATGAAGTATAAATTAGTTACTTTAAATCAAGGTGTAACTGCCGTACCAATTATAAGTGTTGCTCAGTCAATTATCAGCGTGGATAGAGATTTTACAGGCGAAATCTTAATCAGTCCTAGTACAAATCCAACTTATAATGTAACTTTAGGATACACCGCCATACTTTCAAACAAAAACGTTGGTACGTTGATTGTAACAGAAACCAATTCTATTAATTCAACTACATCAACAGTACCTGCTTTTTCCGGCGATTTAGCTTCAGATTCATCTCAAGCTGTAGTTGGTAACAAATTTAGATTCGTACCTAACGCAGCATTAGCAAAAACTACCACAACAAACATTACTATTATAGGTAATGAAAGCGGCGGAAGTACATCAATTACAGTAACAGTTAATGTACCAACAAGTTAATTTATATGATATTTACTCAATTTGATTCAACAGATATTGTATCAGGAAGAACTAACCAAGTATCTTCCGGACTTTTTACCACAGGTAGTATCGAAGTCGATCCATCATTGTTCAATACATCATCAATCCAAGCTAGAAAAGTGACCGGTTCTAGTGCTAGTGACATTAAAAATGGACAGTATTATACTGATATATATTACGATAACGAGGTTTATTTTTCAATTGCATACGGTGATAACACAGCATCCGGTAGTTCAGCGTTTAATGCACCAGATTCAACTCCTGTTTTATATTCTGAAGAAACTAAGGCTATTTATGCACAGTATCGTAACACGTTGTTACAACCCGGTGATACGTTATTTAGTTTCATTACAGGTAGTTCAACAACTTCAACAATCGATTCAGATGCAATTTTTATTATTAATTTCGCGGCTGATAAATTTAAGGATCAGGTAGATCCCGGTCAACTCCAATTAAATATTTCAGGCGCAAACGGACAATTCTCTTTGATTGACGATTCAAGCGTACTCTCCAAAAATTCATCTGTATATAATTTGATTTCAGGTTCTGTTATATCTGGAGTTTCAACACCATATAAGGTTAGTGGTACTGTAAATTACAGAGGATTTGGATTATTTTATCCACAAAATGGTGTAATAGTTTTAAATGCTCTAGCGATAGATAGAATCGTTGGATTAGGTGGTGTTATTATAAACCGTCATAATACACCAAACACAAACAACTATGCCGGCCAATACTTAAATAAATATCGTATGTGGTCTTGGAATCTGTTTGATGCAATAAAACGTTGTACTAAAACTTGGAAAGCAAGAAAGAGTGAATTTGTTCCATCATCGTGTTATTTCGTTAGGGCAAAAAACAGAGACTATAATTACACAAACAATCCAACATTTGTTTCGGACGGTTTAGATGGATTGGTAAAAGGTACAATTATATACCAAGATTTAATTAATAATCCAAAAACTTATATTACTAGTGTTGGTTTATATAATGATAATAATGAATTATTAGCTATAGGCAAATTAAGTAGACCAACACAAAAGTCTTTTGATAACGAATTATTGATTAAAGTAAGAGTAGATTTCTAAAATCATTTTAATAGATCTATGAATAATTTATCCAATTCATTGGAATAATCTATTTATATTAGAATGGTAAAGTTTTTCAAAAAAGAAGATATTATTAATACTAGGTTTGCTATATCAAATGAGCAAAACTATAACAACATTTTAGCCGATCTTTTAATAGGAAATGATGAGGATAATGCTATATTTCCACTTTTTATTCCTACATTTGAGTGTAATGACAATCAATCTGGCAGTTGTAATGCGAGTTTAAATTCTGAAGTTTTTTTGGAGATTGATAATAACAAAGATGACGATTTAAAGTTTGAAATAGGGAAAAATTTGTTTACGACTAAAAGTTGTTTTTTTCCCGTTGATAGTCAATATTATGATACTACAACCAACCCAACAAATAGTAACGGTACTTATCAAGGTTTAGTTTATAATACCATTGAAAAAATGTATTATAATAATTATAACAACTGTTATAATATATTTGGATCAAGCACGTTTGATATTTCAAAAACAAATAAAACTATTGCCAAAGAAATTTCTGTATTTACTTTAACTGTGAACCAAGCCGGCGATGAAATTCTACCGAAATCAGTAGTTATTAAGAATCAATCGGGTGATATTGTTACTGATATAGTTGACGATGGAAATGGAAACTTAATATTATCAGGTACTTTTTTTGTTGAAAATTACGAACTAACCAGTAGTTCAAATCTAATTGATAATTTAGGTTTGTATGGTGTTGGAAAGATAATTTTATCATGAAATTGACAAATTTTAGAAATGAAAGATTTGGTTATAATGTAGTAACAAATGGTACATTCGTTGCTGTGGGAAATCCTCCTTCAAAAAAGTATTCTGAATTTGAAGATTTTACACGTGCGGGAGAAATCTGTCTTTATAAGAAAAACCGTTTCGAAAAAAACTATTCATTTGTAAGATCTTTTACTAAACCTAGATTATCAGATTTAACAAATTTATATTCAGTTTACGCGGAACAAAGCAGTAGTGCTGCGCGTACAGGCTCTATTGTACAAGAAAGTGGATCAAAATCACAAAATTTAACAACATGTAGCTTAATATTATTAGAAGGATCTGAATATAATTTAGAATCTCATTATGGTATTAGTGTAGATTTATCTGATTATTTTCTTGCTATAGGTGATCCTGCATTTTCCCAAAGTTTTGAAAGACTCTTAACTACTAGTGGTTCGAGCGTCGATATCTATAGAATTGCAAATTCAGTCGCTGAAACTGATGGTTGTTTGGTTGAAGAAAACGAGACTTATGAAATATCAAATTTACCATTTTGTTTTATTAAAAACGATGAAAAAAGTTTTGGTAAAGTAGTTAATGTTGGTAATGAAGTTTTGGTTATTTCTGCTCCTGATGCTAATAATGGTAAAGGTAAAGTTTTTATTTACAGATATGATACTACCAAATGTGATGGATATGTCCTTGAATCCACTCTTTCTTCAAGCGACTCTACACAGTATGGATTCGGAACATCAATTTCGTTAGACAAATATAATGAAGATAAAATCTTAATTGCTAACGCACAAATTAGTCCACATACATCTTCTACTGTTCATTTGTATAAATATATCAACGGTAGTTGGGGTGAAATCCAAACTTTTTCAAAAGATATAAGGGACAAATGGATAAAAAATCAATTAGATAGTTTCGGCGATACACCACCTTATATCATTTCACAGAGTTTTGATAAATTTGGTCATTCTGTATCAATATATGATAAAGTAATTGCAATCGGCGCGCCCAATGACGTTACATATTACCAAACTAGTGCATCTGCGATACTACATCAAGAAGGTGCTTTTTATTTATATGCTTTAGATGAGTGTACTACTTCAGGTAGTTATAATTTAGTTTCAAAATATTATGGAGGTTCCGAAGTTTTTAAAGACAACTTATATGGGTATAGTGTAAGTGTATATGATAATAAAATTTTGGTAGGTTCACCAAAGCCATATTTTCCATTTAGTTCACTTTATGTTTCTTCATCGGTACATCGGTTTAACAAAAATATTGAAGAAAATACATTAGGTGCCGCACAATATTTAGGTCAAGTATTTATATATAATTTTGAAAATAAAACTCTTAATAAACTAACTACACATCCTATTACAAAACGAAAAACTACTGATTATCCGTTCTCTGCATTTGGAAGTTCTGTTTCATTATCTTCCAGAAATTTAGCTATTGGTTCACCTATAGAGTTAAATAACGATTTTTACTTAAATAATCCTATAATAAGCGAAAGTATTTATGCACAAGGAGATTGTGGTGTTTCTACAGCTTCATATTTTATAATAGAACAAAGTGCATCAAACAGTTTAAATCAATATCAAAATATTGTATTGGTTGAAGAACAAGATTTTATTTCTCCAATTAAAGGAAGAAGTTTTATTTATGATTTTGAAAATTTAAGTGAAAACTCTCAAATAGGTAATGTTTTTTATAATAATAACAAAATTGTAGTAAATAACACAGGCAGCATTTTACAATCATTATTACGTGATCCTATAAATTACAACAATCCGTACTATTACATAGATTTTAAAAGTCTAATAACTTTAAGAGAAACTCAATATATTTGTACCATAGATAAAGGTGAATTCAATATATCAACAAATCCCACTTCTTATGATTTTACCAGTTTCGACTATGGAATTTTAAATAAAATGGTATTTGATTTTGATAACCTTGATATTGTTTTAAGATATATAATTTACAAAAATACCTCGCCAAAAACAGAAGAATGGTGGAACTATGTGTCGTTCAGCGACGGTGGTAAAAATATTTTCGATTACAATGTTTCTTTACGTGACAACTTTTATAATAATAAACTCACTCAAAAGTTGTTATGTCAACTTAATAATATTAATTTTGACGTAAACAATGACGGTAAGGCCGATCTCCTCGATTTGGGACTAATTTGGAAGTATTGGATAAGTGAATTAAATATCATTAACTATAGTAGTTATATAAATCCATTATCAAGAAACAAAACAATTGACCAACTCTTATTTTTCTTAAATGAAAAAACAGGAAAATTTGTTAAAAAAGAAGTAAATAATGAATTTTTCAAATTTAACTATAGTTCATCTATAGATTCAACCGGTTCTTATCTAGCTCCATATATCACACAAGTAGGTTTATATAGCGGAACAGATTTAGTAGCTTTGGCTAAATTAGCACACCCTATTAAAAATACAGGACAATATCCTATTAATATTATTGTAAAATGGGATACATAATAATATTTATTATATAACAATTCTAATTTATGGCAACATCATCTGACAGCAAAACAATAGATCGTGAATCATTAAAACAAGATTTGGCAACAAAATACGAAAAAGGTGCTAGAGCTGGTGGAGCTTTTAATGTTCAAACCGATTTAAAAACTGACGGTGCTAACGAAATTTCGTTGGCAGGCAGTACATTTGACAAATTATATACTACTACAAAAGGTTTTAAACTCAAAATGGCACAAGGTCAAACCCAATTTAAAGACGCTGCGGGAAATACATCACGACAACTATCTATTTATACAAAAGGTTTGGACGTTAGACCATATAAAAAGTAATTTTAAAAAATACTTTTCTATGTATTTTTAATGGTTATATTAGGACTTGATACATCAACATCTGTTACCGGCTGGGCATTTTCAAAAGACAATGTTATATTAGACGCGGGTTTTATCAACACAAAAAAGTTAGAAACAACGAAAGAAAAAACGTTTCACGTTATAAATGAGTTGGAAAAAAACAGTTTAATTAGACAAATCTCAAAAATTAACATTGAAGCTGCTTTAAGTGGTTTTGCGGGTGGTTTTACCAGTCAACAAACAATAATTACTTTAGCAAGACACAACGCTGTTTTTTCTTATATCATCGAAGAACATTTTAAAATCAAAGTAAACTTGTTGTCTGTAAATACTATGCGTAAACAGTTATTTGGTAAATGTAGAATAAAAGGTATTAAATCAAAAGATTTTGTAAAACACCATCTTGAATTATTGTTACCCGAAGTAAAAAACTTCACGATAAAAAACAAAAATGGTAATTGGGATGAGAGAAATGGTGATATGTATGATGCAATCGTTACATCTCTTTTTAAATAAATTGTATTTCTATTATTTTAAATGAACAGAGACAAGATATTAAACCTAGCAAAAAAAGTAAAAGCATTAGCTGATAAAGGTAGTGACGGTGAAAAAAATGCTGCTAGAGACAGACTAACAAAAATATGTCAAAAGTATAACATATCAGAAGATGAATTAATTGTTTTAGAAGAAATAAACGATTTTTTTATTTATGTATCAGACCCTTTAGAAAAAGAACTATTAAAAAATATTGTTTGTATGATTCTTAATGTAAAAGGATTTAGATGGAAAGAACGCAATAATTGTATTAAATTAAAAATGACATCTTCCGATTTTAATAATGTTAATCAAGCCTTCGAACATTACAGAGATATGTTTTTTAATTATAAAAAACATTTACTAGATGCTATTATAATTAAAAACGACATATATTGTAAAAAAGTTAATTCATCTTCTAATCCAATAAATCCTAATTTAGTTACTAAACAAGAAAAAGTTGACCAATCAAACTCTACTGAATTATCACCTATAAAAATCTCAGAAAAATTGGTTAGAATTGCTAATATCGTTGATAGAAACGTATGGCGACCAAAAAGAAACAATTTGACTTAAACATAGTTTCATCGTATCGTTATATTGATGTCATTACAAACTGAAAAAGTAGTTTCAACGTTAAATAATTTATTGAATCAGACTGCTAGAATTAGAAAAGGTACCGATGCGGTATATCATTGTCCTGTTTGTAATCATTATAAACGTAAACTTGAAATCAATTTATTAACAGGTAAATATAATTGTTGGGTATGTGGATTTAGTGGTGTAACGTTCAAAAGTTTACTGAAAAAATTACAAGCCGGTAAAGAATATTATGAAATATTATGTAATATAAAGGTAAAAAACACATTTTCAAAAGAAGACAAAAAAATATTAACTTTACCAGAATCGTTCAAACCGTTGATTAAACTCTCGAACGATATTGAATATAAAAATGCATTAAATTACTGTTTGTCGAGAGGAATAACAGGTTATGACATCGCTAGATATAATATAGGCTATTGTGATGACGGCGTTTTTAGAAACAGAGTGATAATTCCTTCATATGACGAAAATGGTTCATTGAATTTTTATTCAGGTAGAGATTATTATAACAGTAAAATGAAATATAGACTGTGTGACTCAACTAAAAATGTAATTGGATTTGAGTTACTTATTAACTTCAACGAGCCAATTACATTAGTTGAAGGACCATTTGATGCTTTTGCTGTAAAATATAATGTAATTCCATTATTTGGAAAATTATTATCAGAAAAGTTAAAGATTAAAATTTTGGAAACTAAACCACCACGTATAAATGTGTTGTTAGACAACGACGCAATTAAAGAAAGTATAAAGATGTGTGAGTTCTTATATAAGAATAGTATAAATACATATTTTATAAATTTAGACGGAAAAGATCCAAATGAAATTGGTCATGAAAAAACTTGGCAAAACATACATTCGGGTGTTAAGATAGATGAAAGTACGATTTTCAGACTTAAATTGAGTAATAAAATATGATTTTATTAAAAAATACAGAATCAAAAATTAATGCAATTGTACATATAGCGGATATTCATATTCGTCTAACCAAAAGACACGATGAATATATCACAGTATTTGAAAGATTTTATCAAGCTCTAGATAAAGTAAAAAAATTAGGCTCTGTTCTAGTTATCGCTGGTGACATTTTTCATAATAAAAGTGATTTGAGTCCTGAGTGTGTGAAAATTGGTAGTGATTTTCTTAAAAACTGTGCTGATAGAATACCTACCATATTAACCGCTGGAAACCACGATGCTACGCTTGCGAATAAATCTCGTTTAGATTGTTTGACTCCTATTGTTGATGCTCTACAACATAATAATTTGTATTATCTGAAAGCCACAGATGTATATCGGTATGAAAATATACTATTTAACAATTTTAGTGTATTTGATGATTCCGAAAAATATATCATGTATAAAGATATATCGTCTAAATACAAAGTTGAAACCGATCATCACATTGCATTATTTCATGGTCCGGTCAATAATGCTATTACAGATATTGGATATAAGGTAAGTAATCGTGCTATTACAAACGAATTGTTCGACGGTCATCACATTTCAATGTTAGGTGACATTCATAAACATCAAATTCTACAAGAATATGATGAAACTGATGAAAAGCCTGTTATTGTTTATGCTGGTTCTATGATTCAACAAAATCACGGCGAAGAACTTAAAGGTCACGGATTTTTGATGTGGGATTTAAAACGTAGAGTATTTAAACATTATGAATTACAAAATGAATATGGATACTTCACATTAGAAATCAACAAAGGTAAATTAGTTACTGATATTACGGAAATGCCGAAAAAGGTTCGTATACGAACCAAATGTTTTGAATCTATTCCATCACAAGTAAAAGAGGTGATGAATGATATCAAAAACAAATGTAAAATTCTTGAATCAACCTTTATTAGGGTAGATGAAGCCGAAGTTGATCTCACTCTTAAGAATGGTCAAATTTTTGATATTCATAATATTTTAGATGTAGATTATCAGAACAAACTAATTGAAGATAACTTACTTGCAAAAAATATAGACAACAGTCTTATCGAAAAAGTTAAAGAACTAAATAAGTCAATTAACAAGGAAATTTCCAAAGACAAATCTCCGAAAAATATTCGTTGGAAACCAAAGACTTTTGAGTTTGATAATATGTTTAGTTATGGTGAGAATAATTATATTGATTTTACCAAATTAAAAGGTACTATTGGTTTATTTGCTCCGAATGCTAGTGGTAAATCAAGTATAATGGATGCACTGGCTTTTTGTGTATTTGATAAATTTAGTAAAGGATATAAAGCTGTACACGTATTGAATACTCAGAAAATGAGTTTCAAATGTAAGTTTAATTTTGAAGTAAACGGCGTAGATTACTTTATTGAACGAGAAGGCAAATCTGATAAAAAGGGTAATATTAAAGTTGAAGTTAAATTTTACAAGTTAGAAAATGATAAAGAAGTACCATTGAATGGCGAAGCACGTAGAAGTACCAATGACATTATTAGAGATTATGTTGGTACATACGATGACTTTATTCTAACGGTATTAAGCATTCAAAACAGTAAAGCGAGTTCATTTATTGATTTGGGACAAACTGAACGAAAGGATTTGTTGTGTCAGTTTATGGGATTAACTGTATTTGATCAATTATATACCCTCGCAAATGACAGATTTAAAGAAACTAACACTTTGTTAAAAAATGTAAGTAAGGATCAACTATTATCAGAATTAACTCAGATTTCTTCGAGTATTGAATTAAATAATAAAAATATTATCAAATACAATGATGAAATAAAACAGTTAGAGTCTAAAAAAGAAGAACAAAACAATAAATTATTGGAATTATCAAATAATGTAATTAAAACTACATCTTTCGATTTTAATATTACCGAATTAGAATCCGAAAAAACTGACTTGGAATCGAAAATTTCAAAATTTCAAGGTGATATTATTGAAAAAAAGAACAAATTATCTATAGTTGAATCAGATCTGTACAACTTATCCTCTTCTTTAAAAAGTTGTGAAAATATTAACAATGATTATGAACAATATAAATTAAAAAAAGAAGAGGAGTCTAAAAAGAGTTCTGAAATCGAAAAATTAAAAGTAATTGTCAAAAATAAAATTGATAAACTTAAAAAATTAGAAGAACACAAATATGATCCAAATTGTATATATTGCGTAAATAATGTTTTTGTAAAAGATGCAATTAAAACTAAAGAAGAACTTGAACTTGACAAAAATAAAGGTAAAATATTAGTTGATGAATTTAATGTGATTAAATCTATATTGGATTCTTTTGGTAATATCGAATTACGTTATAAAGAATATCAACACACTACTGCTGAAAAGGTCAGATTAGATAAAAGCAAGGAAATATTGTCTACTGCAATATTGAAAGACGAAAATTATATAATAACATTACAAAACAAATTAAAAGAAACCAATCAAAAGATTGAAACATTTTACAAAAATAAAGATATTATTGAAAATAACTTAAAATTGATAATAGAAATAAACAGTGTAAAAACTGAAGTCAGAAAATATGAATTAGATATTAAAAATATAAACAGTAGTATTTTTACAGCATCCACAGAAAAAGGAAGAGTTGAATTACAATATAAAAACACTACCGATCAATTAAACAAAGTAAAGGAACTTGAAGAATCATATGAAGCTTATAAGTTATATTCTAATATTATAAGTCGTGATGGCATTCCTTACGAAATCATTACCAAAACTCTGCCTGAAATAGAAAAGGAAATAAATAATATTCTTCATCAATTAGTAGAATTTAATGTTTCGATGCAAACTGACGGTAAAAACATCATGACTAATATTGTTTATGATGATAAACAATGGCCACTCGAAATGGCTAGTGGTATGGAAAAATTTGTCAGTGGATTGGCGATTCGTGTTGCTTTAATTAATATTAGTAACTTACCACGACCAAATATTATTTGTATCGATGAAGGTTTTGGTTGCGCGGATAGTGACCATTTAGGACAAATGGGCGCTTTGTTTAATTATTTAAAACATCAATTCGATTTTATCTGGATTATCAGTCATTTAGACCAAATGAAAGACATGGTAGATAGTCAAATTGAAATTAAAAAAGAAAATGGATTTAGTAAAGTAAATTTTTAATAAAAGGCATATATTTTTTCAAAAGTTGTTATAAATAGTAAGATGTTCTAGTTTTTAGACACTATTTATAAAGTAAACATAACTTTTGAAAGGATACTAAATTATGCCAATAACAGAAGGTGGACGTTTCAGTCCAGTACAACAAATCGTAAGTCCGGGTGTATTTACCCGCGAAAATGACCTATCAGGTCTCGCGCAAGGTGTTGCTAACATAGGTGGGGCAATAGTAGCACCATTCGCACAGGGCCCGGCATTTTTTCCAACTCTTATACAAGACGTTCCAACACTTGAATCTAAATTCGGTATTGCAGACGGCGTGTATTATGGTCCATATACTGCCAAAGAATATTTACAAGAACAAGGTATCGTAACCGTAGTTCGTGTAGGTGGTTTGACAGGCTATTGGCAAAAAAATCCGTTGGTAATTTATGCTCAACCAGGCGAATGGCAACGTAATAGTGATGCGGGTGCTCTAACCACAGCTTCATTTTTATATTTAAACAGTGACAATTATATTGCAAACATTGTTTATACACACGCATCTACATTGTATAGTATTACGGGCAGTCAGAATACGACATATTCACAAGCAGGTGGTGGTGCAGATAAATCAGGTTCATTTACACCAAGCATAGCCGATACTAACACACTAGGCACAACTGCTACTGTTACATATCCAACCAACGATGCTATTAATAGCTTTATAAGCTCAATTAACTCATTAACATATGCAAGCGATTTGAGCTCATCTTTAGCAGCTGCAAAAACTTCACGTAAGCTTGTTTCGTTAACCGTATCAAGTATTTTTCCCGCATTTAGTGCTTCGATTACAAAACAAGCAACCAACTCAATAGTTACAGGTCAAGTAAATAAAATCACTGAAAAAGGTGCAGGAGATGGATTCGCTTTAGCATGGTTTGATCTTAAAAAGTGGATTCCTAATGGATCAATTTACTTCTACTCCGGTAGTACACAAAAGAAAAGATTTAACAGTCGCACAACAAAGACTATTGATACAGGTGTACACGGTACAGTAAGTTCTTTGTATAATGCAAATATTAGTTCTTCATATTTAAGTTCTTCTACAGAAAAATCTGGTGGAAATGTATATTTTCCATTTGTTTTTTTAACAAGTGCCTATCCTTTAAATAACTCCATAAACACCGGAAGTTCAAATGCTCCATCCGGTAGTATTGCATTTAACAATTTTAATTTGGTTGCAAGATACGATTCATCAACTCTTAGATTCTCAGGTAGCGTTGCTGCTAAGTTTGGTAAGAAAGCTGCAACATCAAATTATGATTCTACAGCTGTAAGTGGAAAGGGTAATTTGAGCGGAAGTGTATTATATGCAAACAAACAAGTTAATATTGGTATAGTTAATTCTGGTATTTTACATAGAGTACCAACTACCGGTCAAATAGGTTTCTTATTAACTTCAAGTTATCAGGGTGAAGTTTATACTGAATCTGAACAAATTAACAAAGCAATAGCAGAAACAACCGAAACTGTATCATTATTATCTGCTTCTTTAATACCAACAGTAGCCGTTAATTTGAACAAAGACAACTTTGATGCAACTGGTACTGTTAACATAAAATCCGGCAGTTTCAAAGCTGTTCGTGGTGCAAGTACATGTGGAGCTGGTGTCCAAGTATTGGGCGTATTAAACGGTGAGTTTGGTACATTTAGTACAGGAGTTGATGCATTCGAACCAGACGGAAGTTCAATCGATCCATGTAATCCCTCTACTACCGGTAGAAAGAACATGGTATTAGCTATACTAGCAAATACTCAAAACGGTTCAACTCAATTCAGCAATGATTTTGAAGTTAACGGTTTCAAAACAAGTGAGTTGTATCAACTAACAAGTTCAAACTTTCCATACAAAGGATATAAATCTCCAAGTGAAAACAATTATCAACTTGAATTGAATTATAGTTTCACAAATGCTTCATCTGGTGAAACTAGTACAGGCACTTATGGATATTATAATTTCAATTTGGATGAAAGTGATAATTTATACATCAAGAATGTATTTGGTACAGATCCTACGGTTGGTAATCCTGCTAAACAAATTAGCGGACAAAAAGTAGAAGCTGCATATTGCTATAATATCTTTGAAGATAGTATCAAGAGATTTTTAGCAGAAAAGACTCGTCCAAACAACGAAGGTGGTGGGTGGAGATTACAAGCAAGTATTGCTCCAGCAGCTGGATTCACTGTTGGTGAGTCAATTAAGTTTGTAGATCAATATTCAACCGACTTAAATGCCGGAGATAGTCAATTCTCAATTACAAATGCTTACACTCCTTGGATATACAGTCAAAAGATTGCACCATTTAAAGGTAGTGCAACGGCATCTTCTAAACCAACTAAGTTTAAATTGTTTAAAGTTCACACTCTTGGTGATGGTACTATTACCAACACCCAATATAAGATTGAAATCAGCAATGTTAAACTAGCTGGTACAGTAGTTGGTAGTGATTATGGTTCATTTACACTTGCTGTACGTGCTTATAGTGATACAGATAAACGTCCTAAGTATTTGGAAATTTATCAAAACTTGAATCTAGATCCAGATTCTGCTAATTTTATTGCTCGTAGAATCGGTGATCGTTTTAGTTACATCACATTTGCTGGTAAGATTATTGAATTCGGTACTTTTATTACTTTGAGTAAGTATATCAGAATAGAAATGACTGATATTTCTTATCCAGAAACATGTGTACCTTATGGATTCGAATCTTATAGTGCTCCTGTAGATGGTACTCTAAGTTCTTTTCTACCTCCTGTAAGATATAGTAAGGCAAGTATTTATGGTCTTGGCCCTGGCAAGTATCCATCTGGTACTGTGTTTGGTGAAGTACCGGCCAGTGACAATGAAATTGCAAGTTTGTATCCAACATCTTCTACAAATGTTGGTGTTGAAAACGATACAAAACAATATTTCAAACCACTACCATACTACGGTAGCAACGATCAAAACGGCGACAATATTGACTTCGATTTGGAAGACAAGACATATGGTACTACCATTTCTAAGTTGTACGCAGCTGGTACAGGTTCAATCCTCGATCCTTCATTAAGTGGTAGTATTCCAAGTAACTACGATCCAGTAAATGAAAGTACTTATGTTAAACTACGTAAGTTCATCGTAGGTTTCCAAGGTGGATTTGATGGTCAATGGCCAGCGATTCCAATCAATGTAGGTAGTGATATTACTGCCGGTAATACTCAAGGTCTTGATTGTACAAACATTAAGAGTCCAGGTAGTGTCGGTTACAAACAATGTATCGCCGCACTAGGTAATGCCGACGAGTTCGATATCAACTTGATTGTAACACCTGGTATCTTCCGTGAACAACACAGTTATGTTACCGAATTGGTAATTGATATGTGTGAAGCTCGTGGTGATGCTTTTTACATCATGGATAACGTAGTGTTTCCAGCAAGTAATCAATCTGTAGGTTTAATTGATGCAGCAATTAACAGTGTTGCTACAATTGACAGTAACTACGTTGGTACATATTATCCTTGGGTTAAGATATTGGATACTAACATGAACAAGATTATCAGTGTACCACCATCTGTTGTATTACCAGCAGTATATGCTTCAAGCGATAACGCATCAGCAGAATGGTACGCACCGGCTGGTTTGAATCGTGGTGGTATTATTACCGCTGTACAAGTACTTGACAGATTGACTCACAGTGAACGTGATACTCTTTATGAAAATAGAGTAAATCCAATCGCAGCATTCCCTGGTCAGGGTATCTGTGTTTGGGGTCAAAAGACCTTACAAGTAGCACCTAGTGCTTTGGATCGTATCAATGTTCGCCGCTTGTTAATTAACTTGAAGAAGTTTATCGCAAGTTCCAGCAACTACTTGGTATTTGAACAAAATGTAGCTGCTACACGTAATAGATTCTTAAGTATTGTAAATCCATACTTGGAATCTGTACAACAACGTAATGGTATCTACGCATTCCAAGTCAAGATGGATGATGAAAATAATACACCTGACTTGATTGATCGTAATATACTTTATGGTCAAATCTTTATTCAACCTGCTAAGACAGCTGAATTCATAGTACTTGACTTTAACATATTGCCTACGGGTGCTCAATTTTCTGCCTAATCTAGGGTAAAGAAAATCAAACAAAAGAGAGCAAGAAATTGCTCTCTTTTTTATTTATAAATTAATCGTTCAATAAATTTGGAATAGAGACAATGAAAGAATTACGCATTTTAAAAAATTAGGTTATCAGATAAAAATAATCTGGTAATCATAATTATAATATATTTATATATTATGATACGATTAACACAAATCATCGAAGATTTGATCAATCCACAGGTAAAAGAATCTGTAGATTCATCTTTAATAAAATTGATAGACGAAGTTATTAGTGATACAAATGTCTTGGTAGTCAATAATTTAAAAATGATAAAAGACATTATATCAAAAGAACCAATTGACAAAGCTAAATTGGATGTAGCATTAAGTAATTACAAACGTTATTTTAATAGAGATAACGGTGGTACGCCTGAAGTAATTCGCGGTATGACTATGCAAAACAAATTAGATCAATTATCAAAATGATTAGTTTAGTAGATTTATTAAGTGAAGCCAAACTTCCTCAAAGTGAGCAAGATATGGATATTTATGCCCGTAAATATAAAAAAACAATTGATTATTTACGTACAAAAAATAAAGTATTATTATTGACTACTAGTAATAGATGGGTTAAACACAAAGATGATGTTCCAAAAAGTAGTCAACTAGCCATTAAAATTCAAGATTTATTAGGTAAAGAAAAAGTAACGTTAATTGATACTACTAAGTTACGTATTGTTCCTTGTGAAGGTAACGTAAGTAGCAATATAGAATTTGGAGGCAATCACTGTGGAACGATTGGTTCTTTATTAAAAAACAAAGATCAAAATCCGAGTGGATATCATCGTTGTTGGGCAAGTTACAATGATAAAAGTGATGAATTATGGAAAATTAGTAAAGAATTATTTGAAAGCGATTGTGTAGTATTTTTTGCTAGTATAAGATGGGGTCAAGCTAATAGTTATTATCAAAAACTTATAGAAAGACTAACTTGGATTGAAAATAGACATTCAACTCTAGGAGAAAAAAATATTGTAAAAGATATTGACGCCGGATTTATTGCTGTAGGACAAAATTGGAATGGTAAAGATGTAACAGAAATTCAAAAAAATGTTCTGGAATTTTTTGGATTTAAAACGCCTGACCAATTATTTTGGAATTGGCAATTTACTGACAATTCATTAGATGAAACACTGAAATCTTATAAAAAAGCTATAACAGTGTTTGATAATACATTTTTAAAGAAAATATGATAAAGTTTAAAAAATTATTGACTGAAATTACGATGAGATTAAATGAGGGCCCTGTTGGGCACATGAATCATCCATTCGAAGACTTGGACCTTACCTTCGGTGATTTAAAACAGATGATTCAAAATGCCACTGCGGGTAAATTAGAGGATGTAACAGAAAAGTTGGATGGTCAAAACTTTCTTATCAGTTGGAAGAACGGATATTTAATAGGAGCTAGAAACAAAAGTCATTGGAAAAATTTCGGCGAAAATGCACTTACTAAAGAATCAATTATTGAATTTTTAGCAGGTAAAAATCCTAACGTAGCGAGAGCTTTTACTTATGCTTTCAATGATTTAGAGATTTCACTAAAACGTTTGACAAAATCCGAATTACAAAAAATTTTTGGCAATGGTAAAAGATTTTTAAATCTAGAAGTAATTTTTCCTGAAACGCAGAATGTAATTCCATATGGTTTAAACATGTTGGTATTCCATAATTTAGTAGAATATAATCAAGAAGGTGATGCAATTTCTGCAACAAGACCTAATGATGCTAATGATGTTGCAGAAAAAATTAATAGTACAAATAATGATATACAAACTAAATTTAGTATAAGAGGACCAAATTCTAATGTAGTTTTATCTAGACTTAAAAATTATGAAGAAAAAGCTGAATATTATTTACAAAAATTAGAAGAATTACAAGGTGCGTATCCAGATCAAACCAAAGTTGAAGAATATCAAAAACAAAAATGGAGAGATAAGATAAATGAAGAAGCTATAGAAATTGGTTATGCTGTGCCACAACAAGTGGTTGAATTTTTAGTAGACAGATGGGCAGTCGGAATCACTACACCTAACATTTTAACAATTAAAAAAATGATAAATAATGATCAATTTAAAAAATGGATTGACCAAACAGATAAAAAAGATTTTAATAAGATATATAAAGATAATATTAAACCATTTGAAGAATTATTTTTACAATTAGGTTCTGATGTTTTAAATAATGCCTCAGGTTTTTTAATTACAAATTCTGAAGAAGCAATACGAAAAATCGCTAAAAATTTAGAAACAAAAGCTAAACAAATTAAAACTTCCGGCGATAAATTAGCCATAGACAAATTAAAAATTGAACTTAAAAGATTAAAATCTTTGGAAAACAAAATAGCTCCCGCTGAAGGTTTAGCTTTTTATCATAACGGGAAATTATATAAATTGACAGGCAGTTTTGCACCAATTAATCAGATTTTAGGCATTTTGCGTTACTAATTATTAGTCAAAGGTTATATGAAAAAAGCACAAGGAAAAAGTAATTTATCAATCGTACAAGATTATTTACAAGGCAAACGACCATTCGTACAAGTAGGTTACAATCCTAATTTAGAAAATAGCAAAAGAAAAGAAGGTGAAGAGTGGAAGGATAGTAACGGAAAAAAGTGGATTTGGAAAAACGGAAGTAAACGTGGAGTTTCAAAACACGCTTCTTTAATAATTGAACAAAGATGTAAAATGTGTAATGCAGATGTTAGGTTTGGTAACTATTTAGACGATCAAGTGTGGCCAAAAACTCAAATGTGTTATGATTGTTTCATAAAAAACGAAACTGATCTTAAATTATTGGGTGTTTATGAAGATTTTGATAGATTAAGAAATATAAATAATGAAATTTCAATATTAAAAGACCAATTGCAAAAATTTAATGAAGCGGAAAAATGGTGTATTGATAATACAGGTAAAAAAGTTGAATTCGTTAAAGAAGACGCGTCAATTGAAGTTTGGGAAGGTCTGCAAGATTATGATAAATTATTAAACGAAATTCGTGAAGCAATCAAAAATACAAAAGAAAATCTTTTGAAATACCAAACAGAACAACAAACATTGGAGAGTAAAATTGAGTCAGCCAAATCTAAGAGACATAATAAAGCAAGAGTATAAAAAATGTATCGAAGATCCTATATACTTCATGAATAAGTATGTAAAGATTCAACATCCTATACGAGGTACAGTTGGCTTTGAACTATATCCATTTCAAGAAAAGGCTTTACAAGACTTTGTTGATAATCAGTTAAACATTGTTCTTAAAAGTCGTCAGATGGGTATTAGTACTCTTACTGCAGCTTATAGTTTATGGTTAATGACATTTCATAACGATAAAAACATTCTTTGTATCAGTATCACACAAGAAACTGCAAAAGAAATTGTTACCAAAGTACGTTTTGCTAATGACAATCTTCCTAGTTGGTTAAAAGTTCCGTGTATAGAAGATAACAGATTAAGTTTAAGATTACAAAATGGTAGTCAAATTAAAGCAGTTTCTTCTGCTGGTACTGCTGGTCGTTCTTCTGCACTATCGTTGCTGATTATAGACGAAGCTGCGTTTATTGACGGTATTGAAGAAATCTGGCTATCTTCACAATATACGTTGTCCACTGGTGGTAGATCTATTATATTAAGTACACCAAACGGTGTTGGTAACTTTTTCCACAAAACGTGGATTGAAGCCGAAGCAAATAAAATTTCAGGTAAGAAAGGATTTAATACGATACGTTTACCTTGGTATTTACATCCAGAACGTGATCAAACATGGAGAGATAAACAAACTGAATTGTCTGGTGTTAAAGGTGCAACACAAGAATGTGATTGTGACTTTGCAACATCAGGTAATCAAGTTATTAATGTCAGTGTATTAGAGTTTTATAAAACCACATTTATAAAAGATCCTGTAGAAAAACGTGGTAATAACCAGGATTATTGGATATGGGATTATCCTAATTATAGTAAAAACTATTTATTGGTAGCAGATTGCGCACGAGGCGATGGTGGAGATTTCAGTGCTTTTCATGTTATAGACATTGAAAACATGGAACAAGTAGCTGAATATAAAGGACAGTTAACAACTAAAGATTTCGGTAATTTATTAGTCGGTGTTGCAACTGAATATAACAATGCCCTTTTAGTTGTTGAAAATAACAACGTTGGTTGGGGAACTCTACAACAAATTATTGACCGAGATTATCAAAATACTTTTTATAGTTCAAATGATTTAACTATAGTCGATGTAGAAAGAAATTATAGTAATAAGTTAAACAGTGCTGAGAAAAAAATGGTGCCGGGATTTACAACTACAAGCAAAAATAGACCGTTGGTTATCAGTAAATTAGAGAGTTTTTTCAGAGAAAAAACTGTTATTATAAAGTCTCTCAGATTATATGAAGAATTAAACGTTTTTGTTTGGAACGGACCAAAGGCAGAAGCAATGCGAGGATATAATGATGATTTAGTTATGTCATTTGGTATAGGATTGTGGGTACGGGATACAGCGTTGAGATTACGTAATGATCAGATTATGATGAATAAAATGTTATTAGGAAAAATTAATAAAGTTTCTTGTCCCGTCATTTCAAATCAAAATTATAATGTTCTCAATCAGACTAATCCACATAATAATTGGGAATTTTCAACCTCTGATGGTAAGAAAGAAGATTTAAAGTGGTTATTGTAAATACTTATATATACGACATCATATGACAGAACAATCATTCCAAGAATTAAGATCTAGATCGTTATTTGCTAGATTAAAAAAGCTGTTTTCAAATGACGTTATAGTTCGTAATATTGGCGGTAAAAAGTTAAAAGTAATTGATACCGAAGATATTTTTTATGCAACAGATCGTGCATCATTACGTGATCGTTTCAATCGTCTAAGAACATCTGCTTACAATCAATACACCAGAGATTTTAATTTAAGTTATCAAAGCAGTCGTGTTGAATTGTTTAGAGATTATGACACAATGGACATGGACCCTATTTTAGCATCGGCATTAGATATTTATGCTGATGAATGTGTCACTAAAAATGAATTAGGCCAAATTTTAATTATAAATTCAACAGATGATAATATTCGTAGTATTTTACACAACTTATTTTATGATATTTTAAATATTGAATTTAATTTATGGAGTTGGATACGTTGTTTAACCAAATACGGTGATTTTTACCTAAGATTATTTATCAGTCCAGAATATGGTGTTTATATGATTGAACCACTTAGTTCATATTATGTTACACGTGTAGAAAACGCACATCTACAAGACAAAAGTTATGTTAAATTCCAAGTAAATCTTCCATATGGTAATAAGATTGAAGATCTTGAGAATTTCCAAATGGCGCATTTTAGATTATTAAGTGATAGTAACTTTTTACCTTATGGTAAGAGTATGTTAGAAGGTGCACGTCGTGTTTGGAAGCAATTAAGTTTGATGGAAGACGCAATGTTAATTCATCGTATTATGCGTGCTCCAGAAAAACGTATTTTTAAAGTTGACATCGGCAATATTCCTCCAAATGAAGTTGACAATTATATGAATAAGATTGTCAATCAAATGAAGAAAACACCATATTTGGATCAACAAACAGGTGACTATAATCTTCGTTTTAATCTTCAAAACATGATTGAAGACTTTTTCTTGCCAGTTCGTGGTGGAGACAGTGGTACAAGTATCGATAATTTGCCCGGTCTTGAATGGACAGGTACTGACGATATTGAATATCTACGTAACAAAATGATGGCAGCACTTAAGATTCCTAAAGCGTTCTTAGGTTATGATGAAAGTCTAAGTGGTAAAGCTACATTAGCAGCAGAAGATATAAGATTTGCTAGAACCATTCAACGTATTCAGAATATTGTTATAAGTGAATTAAATAAAATTGCTGTTGTACATTTATATAGTCAAGGTTACAGAGATGAAAGTTTGGTTAATTTTACATTACAGCTTACAAATCCTTCAACGATATTTGAAAAAGAGAAACTTGAAGTTTGGAAGAGTAAAGTTGAAGTCGGTAAAGAAATGCAAGAAAACAAGTTGTTCAGTAAAAAATGGATTTATGAAAACGTGTTTGGATTAACAGACCATGATATGATTACACTACAAAAACAACTTGTTGACGATAGTAAAGGTTTATATAGATTTAAGCAAATTGAAGAAGACGGTAATGATCCTGCACTTTCTTTCTTAAAAGCTAAAGAAGAAGCTGGAGATGGTTCTAAAGGCGAAGGTGATAAGGGTATTGAATCCGATGAACCTGAAGTGGGTGGTGAGTCTTCAATCGAAAAACCAACAGATGGTAAGGAAGAACCTGGTGCTACAGGTATTGAGGCTCCTAAATTAACCGAAAAGAAATCACAAAAAGGTAGAAAAGATGCACGTAAATATCCATTTGGTGAAGACCCTTTAGGAACACTTGAATTAAATAGTAACTCTGATTTATCTCCTCGTCATAATTATAGAAATAAATCACCATTATCGTTGGAAAGTTTATCACAATTCTATGCTTCTATATCTACAACTAAAGAGGTTTTAAGTGAAGAACTTAAAAATCAAAAATCTTTTATGGATGAATCGAACATAAAGGAATAATTAAAAAAAATGATAAATATAAAAAATAAGAAATTATTATCTATTTTTAAATATATTTATAAATAATACTATATGCGTAAGTTAAAACATTCTAAATTCAAGAATGCTGGAATTCTGTTTGAACTTCTAACCAGACAGGTCACGGCTGATATCCTAGCAGGCCGTGATGAGTCTTTTACAAAAAATTTGATGTTCAAATATTTTCACGAAAGCAAAGAGCTCGGCAAGGAAGTTCAATTATACAATTTTTTTGTAGGTAACAGCGTAAAAGATGAATATTCAGCCGAGAGAATTGTCAACGTTGTTTTACAAGCCAGAGCAAAACTAAACGAACGTGAATTACAAAAACAAAAATATGAATTAATCAAGGAGATTAAAGAAAAATATCCTATTGAAGATTTTTTAAAATCCAAAGTCAAAAATTATAGACTGTATGCATCTGTTTATAAACTTTTTGAAAATTATATCAACGTAGAAAACAAATTTGAAGTTTCTGAAGCAATTCAAGCAAGAGAATTTATTGTTGAAAATTTAACAAACAAAAAAGAACAAAGTCAAAAAGATGATTTAAATGTTTATAACGAACAACCACATGATGTTCGTTTAATGGCATATAAATTCTTGATAGAAAACTTCAATAAGAAATATATTAACTTACTTCCAGATCAAAAAAATCTTTTAAAGAATTATATAACAAATATATCAAATACAAACAAGTTTACAGCTTATGTTTCAGAAGAATATAAGAGAGTTGTAATTGAGTTAAAACAGTATGTCGATAAAATCGAATCAGGTGTTACTAAAATTAAGTTAAATGAAACAATCAGTCAACTTAATTCAAAAAATATTGTAAATATTGTAAAAGAAAATCAATTAACAGCTTTGATGATGAGTTATGATTTGTTAGAAGAACTTAAAAAAGTAAATTCAAATGAAAAAAGAAGCGTTTAAACAAATTTTAAAGAAAATTGTAAAAGAAGAATTGGAAACAATTCAAACAGATGAAGCTACAACAAGTGCGGCTGTACCAGGTGTAATGACACCATTTGCCTTTGCGCCCGGTGGTAAAGGATTAAAAAGAAGAAAGCAAATTGCAACCGCAGCTTCGGGATATGAATTGGTTAATTCGAATGTAAACGAGGTGGATCGTGATCCACTTCAAGATCCTGGTTTAGACGGAAAGGAACAATCTATGCTACCTACTACAGAAACTAAAGGTAAAAAGGCTCACAAAAAAGAAGAAAAGCCAAAAATTACTAAGACTGATTTAGATCAAACAAAAAATCAAAAAATTGATACGGGTGATGCCGTTGTTGCTCATAAGAAAAGTATTTATGCAGCAAAGTCTGGTAGAAAGAAAGATGCCGAGTTCTACGATAAGGTAAGAACTTTGGTACAAAAACACTTAAAAAAAAAGTTTAACGAAGGATACACTGGGTTAAAGTACGAACAAGAAGTTCCTACAGCTGCTTCTACTACTACCAGTCAACCATCTGCACAAGAACCGTCTACACCAAAACCACAATCTACAGGTGGTTCGGTTAAGGCAGTAAATGTATTTCCTGAATTATCAAGTTTTGAACAAAAATTACAATCTAGTACCGAAGAGTTTAAAGAAGAATTGCAAAATAAGTTAAATTCACAATTTCAAAACAAAAAGGTAATGTTACGTGGTTCTAAAGGATACGGACAACCAGAAAAAGATTATATAGTTAACGTAATAGACACTAAAATAGACTATTACTACGGTAACTACAAGTTAATTATAGTTGGTAGAGAAGAACAAAAACAAAAGGTACACGAATTCTTCTTAAACGTTGGTTTTAAAGTAAAAGTATTAGGAGCAGCAGATGCACTTAAACCTAAAGATTTAGCAGCAATTGAGAAATCTAAAACACTAACAGGTCAAGAAACTCCTTCTCAAAAACCAACGAATACGTTGACAACCGATAAACCAAAAGAAACTCTACAAGGACAAGAACCACAACAAAAACCAACTAAGGCGCCTACTGCTTCAGTTAAACCACAGGCTTAATATATGAAACAAGTATTAATTGACACACTTCCATTTGAATTTGAAAAAACTTCACTAAATGAGTCTGTAAAAGATGGTAAGTTTTTAGTAAGTGGTGTTCTTCAACGTGCTGAAGCTAAAAACCAAAACGGCAGAGTTTATCCAGAAGAAATTTTGAAGAGAGAATCTCAAAAATATATGGATAACTTTGTAAAACAACGTCGTGCTATGGGTGAATTGGATCATCCAGAAAGTAGCGTTGTTAATCTTAAAAATGTCAGTCATAACATTATAGATATGAACTGGGATGGTAAAGATTTAGTAGGCTCTGTTGAAATATTACCAACACCAAGTGGTAATATTCTTAGAGAACTACTTAATTCTGGTATTTTATTAGGTATAAGTAGTCGTGGCATGGGTAGTGTAAAGAAGGATATGAAAGAAAATGCTGATGTAGTACAAGATGACTTTGAACTCATCGCATTTGACTTTGTAAGCAATCCAAGTACACACGGAGCATTCATGTATCCTCAAGGTAAAATAAACGAGGGTAAAGAATCGGTATCACAACTAAACGTTTATGAAAATGTTGACCGATTGATTCAAAAAATTTTGAGTGAATTGTAATGTCAAATTATCTTAAAAAGCAACAAATTAAAGATAAGTACAATCATGTTAAAAAACTGATTGAGTCTAGAAATATTAAGCTTACAAAACAACAAAAAAAGATTTTTTTGGAGTCTATTAAGTTAAGTTCGATTGTAAGTGAAGCTAAGTTCGCTTACGTAGCATTGAATACTCGCGGAAAAGAGGTACAAGGAGTACTTGATGTACCAACACAAGCTGCAGCTATTGATCGGCTTAGGGACATGGGATTTCTCCCTACAAAAGTTGAAAAACAAAAATCTACAAATCCAACGGGCGCCTCTGGTGCTGTTGGTACTACAGGCGGTGGTTCTTTTAAAGATCGTAACATAAAATCAGCTGGTGCACAAAGTACATTGGGTGCTTTAGGAAAAGGTATTGCAGGTATATTACCTGGCGTCGGCAGAACATCAAGTAGTGGATTTACAAAATTTGGTGAATACGGACCTGAAATGATTAATTTTAGTGATTTAACTAATAGAGATTATTTTAAAGCTAAAGCTAGTAAAACGTTTGGTAAAGGAAATACATATAGTAATTTTATTACAGCTGTTTTAAGATCTTTTAAGAAAGAATTAACAGACGATATTAATGGACTTACAAACGATCTTTCAACCGTTGAAGAAAAAGAACGTATAAATGATTTCAAAAAAGCATTTGATGATAAAGAAACAGGCATCGCAAACAAAATTATCAAATTTATTGTTTTTTATGAACCAGAAACAAATCCGAGTAATAACCTAAGAAAAAAAATAATAGCACATTTAAAAAAGGTTAACTCCGAGAAAACAGAAGAACCTAGTGCTCCATCTGCACCCACTACACCGGAGCCAACCGCTACACCGGCTACATCAGGATCTACTGCTACACCGGCTACATCAGGATCTACTGATACGCCGGCTACATCAGGATCTACTGATACGCCGGCTACATCAGAACCAACTAAACCAACATCAATGTTACCGCCACCGCCAGAAATAAAAGTTTCTACTAGATCTTCTGATACATCTACGGTTACTGAAGCTGATGGTAAGTCTGACACGGAAGAAGAAGATTTTACAATTTATGAAGACATGTTGGATTTTCTTCAAAAGTATGAAATTTCGGTTTCAAAGTTAAGAAGTTTATTAGGTGGTAAAGTTAAATTTAACGATGTGGATTCTGCTGTTAGTCGTGATCCCGATTTACAAAATCTAGGCACTTTAGATCCGGTTACTGGTAAAAGTGATTCAAAACAATTTAATTATATCGTTGGATTATTAGATAACGAACCACTGTTGGTTAATTTTAAAAATTTTACGATTGTGAGTGGTAAAAAAAAGGATGCTGATAGTGGCGAAGAAGTAGATTCGTACAAAACGAGTGGTCGTTGTGGATGTTTATTTGTTAAAACCGATGAAAGTACATTTAGTTATGTATTAAAAGATTTTGATAATAATATCAAAATATCAAATGGTAAAGATAATGTTAAAAAGATAAAATTTGCACAGTCATTTGAAATTGTTAAAGATATTTTGACTGAACAAGTTAATAATAGTGATAAAGATTATGCTGATGATTTGGTAGAACAAATAGCATTTCTTTACGCACATGAACCTGGTAATTTTGAAACAGTAAATGCAAAATACGGCGCTGGTAAAGTAAGTGATGTTACAACTTTATTCAAATTAATAAGATTGTATGTATCTAAGAGCAAACATTACGACGTAATAAAATATATAGCAAAAAATCATGTGAAAGTTTTAAATTCCGCGCTACAAAATAAAGCAAAAAGTTTAGATTTGGAAGTAAGTTATCCAACAGCATTTGTTGTTAATAATGATAAGGGTATTGTTGAAATATTACGACAAAGGACTTCAACCGATGATTTAGAGAAAATATTTAGTAAATTATCGGTTGGTATTCATATACTAGATGACGATACGATAGATAAAGAAAAAAACAAAGTCGCTGCATTAGATTATTGTTTAGAAAAAATACGTGATCTTATAAATAAAGAGGTTGATTCTACTATTGATATAAACACATATGAAGACGCTCTAAAGGTACAAGACAAAGCCTTTGATGATAAACAGTTAAAAATATATAGACGTTATATGACCGATTACGAAAAATTAAGCTTAAAAAATTATACTGCTTTAAATAAGTTTAAAATTGAGGATAAATTATTAAAACAAGTTTTTATAAAGAACGAATTGAAGTTAGACGGAGTTTATTCACCATTTTATATTAAATAAGCAATTTAGATAATATTTATTATTATGATTAAGTTAAAACATCTAGTCGAAAATGCAACAGAACAAGCCTACACACCATTAACCCTTGATGAAAAGAAAACGTTGTATGAAACCATTAAGGGTTATAATGAGTATCGTGAGAACCTTAAGTTTAACGATGTATATCAAGCGGTTTCTAAAATAAATGAAGCTATACATTTAGCAGAACGTTATGCTTTAAAGGAATGTGGTGATTGGATGGAAGCCAAGATGGTAGAACGTGATATCAAAGAAATTAAACGTTGTGCTTCTGATATGATGAAAGAAGCAGAAAAACTCAAGTCTGTAGAAAAGTCTCTTGAGATGTTGTATGAAGAAGCTGGTATTAAGTTAGAGAAGTATTTTGAAATAGCAGATAAAATTAACCCTTCAATCCCTTCATCGGAACAGAATCAATAAATTGCATCATTTTGTCAAAAGTTTCAAAAACGTATTTTCTTTTCATTTCCATTACATAACCCGTAGAGTCTTTATAAATCTTTACGGGCATTTTTATGTCTTCTTCTAATGTAGGTACTGTTATTTCATAACACAATGTGTAATCATCGTCCAATTTAAAGCCCATTTCACCGAGAATATCGATGTGATTAAAATCCCATCCTTCTGGACTATCAATTTCACTCAGTTTATATTTTGGATTTTCCTCAAATTCTTCGTTGGTTATAAAATTTAGCATTTTAATATTTGAAGGTTTATAGTTAAATTCTTCATTTTTACCAAGTTGTTTTAAAAATTTTGAATCTTTCTTCATGTCATTAAAATGATTACGGAAATTTGGATTGAAATTATAGGCCATATGAATTAATTCTGTCAATAAAGTCGGCTAACAACTTTGTTTTTTCGTTTATATCTTTAGGATCAAATGGATTACTTAAAAAGTAAACTATTTTAGTACCATCTTTATCAGGATAACTAAGTTGAACTATACAAGCATAATTATTTTTAGTTCTGTCGTTTTGATTTACAAGATTTTTAAAAGCGTATTGTTTGTTAGTACCATTACTAGACATTTCAGTTTCAATATCTTTTGTTTGATTATTAACAATAAACTTTGTTTCGCCAAAACCTCCGAATCCTTTTTCTTTTTCTTCAAAGGTTAACATTTCGTCTTTGTCAAAAGATATTCCTTTTTCAGATTTAAGAACATCTTCGTAATTTCTACCTGTAATAGTTTTTATTCTTTTTAACGAATACTCGGCTTCGTTTAATATTTTATCAACTATTTCTTTAATTTTGTTAGGTAATCCTTTTTCTTTGGTTTTAGCATAGTCACCAACTGATCTTTTGCTCATACTTCTTGCAAGTTTCTTTACAGTATTTGATACTTTTGAAGGTGACACATCACCAGATTGAACTCCTTTAACCAAACGAAATAATCTTGCTTGTTTTTTGCTTTTTGCCGGCATATACAATAAATATTTACAATTTTTATATATTTACACATTTTCGCATATATTTATTATATAAATACATCAAGCCTTTGATGGAACGGAATTTAAATCTTCTTTGGAGTTCTTCAATAACTTCACAAATAAATAAACACAAGGATAAAACACATGAGCGATCTATTAAAAGAAAGTATCGCAGACGCTAAAGCAGTTCGTGAAACTGCACTAGCTAATGCAAAACTATTCCTTGAGGAAAATTTTGCTAAGAGCATGAAAGAAATGTTCGCAGAAAAACTCAAGGAAGAATTGGCCGATGAAGAAACCAAATCAAAAGAATGTGAAGAAGGTAAAGTAGAAGAAACTTTAGCAACTTCTGGCATTGGTAAGGGTGACAAAAAACCATCACCTGCTGCATATAAAAATACAATACCACCAGGTAATCAAGAATTTGATGCAACTTTAGAAGAAGCAGAAAAATCTAAACATGGCGAAGACGTTGACGAAGAAATTACAAGTGAAGAACTTGATGAAATTCTTGCCGAATTAGAAAGTTCTGTAACCGAAGATGATGATTCTGATAAAAAGGATGTAAAACCTGATGATGAAAATAACGAAGGCACTATTGGCGCCGGCATTGGTGCAGGATTAGGTGGTGCTCTTGGCGGTCCAGTGGGTGCAGCAGCAGGTGGCGCAATGGGTAGTTCTTTGGAAGAAGAAGAAGAAGATGTTTCATTGGACGAAATCTTGGCCGAATTAGAAAAAGAAGAAGCAGATGCTGCTCCAGCACCAAAACCATCAGTTGAACCAGTAGCACATACTCCGGTTCACTCCGATGATACAACAACTCCAGCTCCAGCTCCAGCTCCAGCTCCAGCTCCAGCTCCAGCTCCAGCTCCAGCTCCTACACATACCGCTGAAGTTTCTGATGATGTGACTGCAGAAGAAATGGCAGAAGCTATTTTGGCACTCAACGAAGAAAATGAAAAACTCAAGGGTAATTTGCAAGAACACATCAAGACTGTTAAGTATTTGAAGGGTGTTCTTGAAGAAACCAATCTTCTAAATGCAAAATTACTTTATACCAACAAGTTGTTCAAGGGTAAGAATTTGTCCGAAGAACAAAAGATGAAGGTAATCAACACTTTTGACTTGACCAAGAATATTCGTGAAGTCAAGTTAGCATATACAGTTTTAGCCGAATCATTTAATGCCGGTGGATCGGTTGCTAAAAAGAAGACAAATGCAACCGTAACTGCGATCACCGAAGGTTTGGCAAGTAAACCAGTATCATCTACTAAACCTGCCGACGCCATTGTCGAAAACAGTATTAGTGAGATGACTTCAAGATTCCAAAAGCTCGCTGGCATCAAGAAGTAAAAATATAGGGCATCAACAAATAAGGATAAATATTATGAATGTAAAGACATTATTGAATGACAATATGAATCCACAAGCTAAGTTGATGGCAGAAACTCGCCAATTACAAAGCAAGTGGGAAAAAACTGGTCTTCTTGAAGGAACCTCTGGTGTAGAAAAAGCACATATGTCAATCCTCTTGGAAAACCAAGCAAAACAACTTCTTGACGAAGCAACATCAACAGGTACTTCGACAAGCAGTGAACAATGGGCAGGTGTAGCACTACCATTGGTACGTCGTGTATTCGCAGAAATCGCAGCAAAAGAATTCGTTAGTGTACAACCAATGAATCTTCCAAGCGGTCTTATCTTCTACTTAGACTTCCAATATGGTTCTAACGGTCAATTGGGTCACACCGCAGGTCAAAGCTTGTTCGGTGGTACTAAAAAGAAATTCGGTTCTACCGATAGCGCCGTAAATGGTCTATATGGTCAAGGCCGTTATGCTTATTCTAGTCGTACGGTAACTTCCTCAGCAATCACATTTGCTGCTGGTGGTGCTAGTACCTATAGTGACAATCCTGCCGCTAATTCTTATTATACCGCTTCTTGGAGCGATCTACAATATGATACAACTTTCTCAGGTTCTGCTGTTTCTACAGCTGCAGCCGGATACGCTGGATTTAAAGTACCAGGTATTTTTAAGGTTGTTTACAAGGTAGACGATAACACCCAAGCATTGTCCGGTTCAGGTAACGTTTATAACGTTGATTTGAATGCCGTACGTTCTTTCGGCTTCGAAGGTAAGACCGTATTAAACAACTATGCTAAGGCAATCAACGTAGGTACAGTAAGTGCTCCTGATTATCGTATAATCATGTATATATCAGGTGGTAATGCTCCTACAAGTCTAAAACTAGTATACAATCTACAACCTACTGATAATCTCCGTGGTGACTTTGAAGCTGGTAAGACTAAGGGTCAAGGTTCTGGTGAAGTAAGTGCCGTAACACAAGATATTGATACAAATATCAATATTCCTGAAGTTAACTTGGTATTGAACAGTGAACCAATCGTTGCAAAGACTAAAAAACTAAAGGCAGTCTGGACACCTGAATTGGCCCAAGACTTGAACGCTTATCACTCAATTGATGCTGAAGCTGAACTTACTTCATTGTTGAGTGAATACGTATCTATGGAAATTGATCTTGAAATCCTAGACATGTTGAATGAAGCTGTAGAAGGCGCAACAACCGAAGCTTGGAGTGCACAAATTGGTGTTGAATTCACCAAGAGCACCAATGCTACAACCGGTGTTGCTACATTCACCCGTAACGCAAATGCTTCACCAAATCGTACAGCTTATGTAAAGGGAACTTGGTTCCAAACCCTTGGTAACAAGATCCAAAAAGTAAGTAATTCAATCCACAAGTTAACACTTCGTGGTGGTGCTAACTTCTTGGTCGTAAGTCCAGATGTAGCAACTATCTTGGAATCAATTCCAGGTTATGTTGTTAATACCGATGGTGATCAAGCTAAGTTTGCAATGGGTGTAAGTCGTGTTGGTAACTTCGCAAGTCGTTTCCAAGTCTACAAGAACCCATACATGACTGATAACGTAGTATTGGTTGGTTTCCGTGGAAGTAATTTCCTCGAAACCGGTGCTGTGTATGCTCCATACATCCCACTCATCCAAACTCCATTGGTCTATGATCCAACTAACTTCACACCACGTAGAGGCGTAATGACCCGCTACGCTAAGAAGGTCGTTCGTCCGGAATTCTATGGTAAAGTAGTCATCGCTGATCTTGACACCATATAATTCTTGATTGAACTAGAGTAATTCAAAACCTCAACGAAAGTTGAGGTTTTTTTGTTTGTTTTTTTTTATATTTGACATTACCATAAAATTCATATATACTTTATTTATTCTCTATTTTATGCAACAAAATTTAATTAATGTTTCACAATCCACGCTGTTTCCAACTGAGGCTCATGCTATTGTAGAAATACCAAAAGATACAAATGCAAAATATGAATATGATGTTAAATTAAACATGTTACGATTAGATAGATGTTTAATTAGTTCACTTCAATATCCAGCCAGTTATGGATTTTTACCTCAAACTTTATCCGAAGATGGAGATGCCACCGATATTTTAATATATAACACCGTACCTCTTATACCTCTATCTCTTATAACTGTCAAGATTGTGGGTGGATTAGTAACATATGATCACGGTAAGAAAGACTATAAAATATTAGGAGTTCCAACATATAATCCAAACAATTACCAAGATATAGATGATCTAGATTCTATGTTTTTAACAGTGTGTGAAGACTTTTTTAGGTTGTATAAGAAAGTTAATAAAAACCCCAACCCTATTAAAGTAAAAGGGTGGATTCATAATAATGAGGCTCAAAAGTATATAATTGGATGTCATAACAATTTTAAAGTCAATTTTAATAAGTAATATTTATATTATATGAAAAGCTGAATGAAAGTATGGTCTATCACTAACCACTATAAAAATGCATAAAAAAAATATTAATTTTTTTTGATTTTATAATTCATATTCTTGGAGGAAGGAACCCCCTACGGCTTTAGCCTAACGGTTATTGACTGACTTCAAAAATAAAGAAAAAAAACAGTTACCACACTATTAATTTAAAAGGGGTTATTTATTTTTTTAATATTTATATATACATTTTAATTATG
>Ga0194116_10000653_pt1 | contig 57835 bp, 55 predicted proteins | sample TA2MahsurfametaG_4_FD_148617 | JGI IMG/M metagenome (GOLD analysis project Ga0194116, IMG submission 148617) | Freshwater microbial communities from Lake Tanganyika, Tanzania - TA2015008 Mahale S9 surface | ecosystem: Environmental > Aquatic > Freshwater > Lake | place: Tanzania: Lake... | reverse complement strand
TAGCGGGTCACCCGTGCATCGTCGTCAGCGGTTCGAAATCATTCTCGACTGGTTCGCCGAGAAGCTCGCCTAGTCGTGACGACTACTCGTGACGTTCACTCGTTACGACTACTCGTTGGGTTCACTCGTGACTTTCACTCGTTACGCAGCCAGTGGTCGATCAACTTGCGGGCGATCGAGATCCCGGGAGGAATCGGCGGCAAGTCGTCCTTGCGATACCAATTCGCGTCCATGATCTCGTTCGGATCGCACACGATGTCACCGCTCACCCATTCGGCCCGGAAACCGAGCATGAGACTGTGCGGGAACGGCCAGGGCTGACTTCCGAGATAGCGAACGTTGCCCACCTCGACGCCGACTTCTTCGCGCACCTCGCGTACGACCGCACCTTCGAGGGTCTCGCCTGGCTCGACGAATCCGGCCAGACACGAATACATCGGCGCGCGGAACTGCACACCTCGCGCAAGCAGTACTTCCTGATCGGGTCCGGGCTCACCGCGCGTGACGAGTGTGATCATCGCCGGCGCCAGTCGCGGAAAGGCCACCAGACCACACGCCGGACACTTCGTGGCCCGTTCGTTTCGAGCGAGTTCGGTCGCGGTCCCGCACCGACCGCAGAAGCGATGCGTTCGAGCCCAGTCGACGAGCTGCACGGCGCGCCCGGCCACGAGCCATTCGTCTTCCGAGGCGCGACCGAAGTAACTGAACAGGTCGAGGGCCGCACCCTCGGACGGATCGTCACCGCGCGGGACGTCGACACCCCACCAGGCGTGGCCGTCGAGCAGTCCGAGGAAGTGCACCGACCAGTCGTCGTGGGCGCGTCGATCGTCGACCCAGACTCGCGACTCGACCACGTGCACGTAACGATGTCCGGCAACCGAGTCGGGAGGCGTCATCCCGGGTTCGAATCGCGTGAGCCGGCTGATCACCCCCGGTGCGTAGGGATGGTCTGAGGGTCGGTTTCCGGACTGGGTCACGCCACGAGTGTGACCGTAGGATGCCCCTCATGTCGAACTCTTCATCTTCTGGTCGCTCCGTCGTGATCGTCGAGGCCGTCCGCACACCGGTCGGCCGCAAGAACGGTGGTCTCTCCACCCTGCATCCCGCCGAGATCCTCGGACTCGTTCAGAAAGAAGTCGTCCGTCGCACCGGCATCGACCCGGCCGCCATCGAACAGGTCGTCGGCGGCAACGTGAGCCAGGTCGGTGCTCAGAGCTTCAACATCACCCGCACCGCGTGGCTCTCGGCGGGTCTGCCGCTCACCACCGCGTGCACCACCGTCGACACGCAGTGCGGTTCGAGCCAGCAGGCAACCGGCCTGGCTGCGTCACTCGTCGCGTCGGGTGTCGTCGACATCGCCATGGCCTGTGGCGTCGAGTCGATGAGTCGCGTGCCGATCGGTTCGAACTCGGCCAAGTCGCTCGGCCTCGGCGTGCCGGTGCCCAGGAGCTACTTCGATCAGTACGAGTTCACGTCGCAGTTCGAAGGTGCCGAGCGCATCGCCGACAAGTGGAACATCACGCGCGCCGACACCGATGCGTTCGGTCTCGCGTCGCAACAGCGCGCCGCTCGCGCCTGGGCCGAGGGTCGATTCGATGGCCAGTTCATCGAGGTCGAGGCACCCGATCTCGACGCCGAGGGCAACCCCACCGGCACCACACATCGGGTCACTCGCGACGAAGGCATCCGCGAAACGAGCCTCGAGAAGTTGGCCACTCTCAAGCCGGTCGCGCGCGAGAACGGCGTGCACACCGCCGGCAACTCGTCGCAGATCTCCGATGGAGCCGCCGCGATCCTCATGATGACCGAAGAGAAGGCCAAGCAACTCGGCCTCAAGCCGCGGGCCCGCGTGGTCGACTCGTGCCTCGTGGGTGTCGACCCCGTCCTCATGCTCACCGGCCCGATCGATGCGACCCAGCGGCTCCTCGAGCGCAACAACCTCTCCATCGATCAGATCGACACCTTTGAGATCAACGAAGCGTTCGCGTCGGTGGTTCTCGCGTGGGCCAAGGAAGTGGGTGCCGACCTCGAGAAGACCAACCCGAACGGCGGTGCGATCGCCCTTGGTCACCCGCTCGGTGGTACCGGCGCGGTCCTCATGACCAAGGCCTTGTACGAGCTCGAGCGCACCAACGGTCGCTACGGCATCGTCTCGATGTGCTGCGGTGGTGGTCTCGGCACCGGCACTCTCATCGAGCGCATCTGACCGCCCGCCGCGCCAGCGGCCCTCCACATTCGGCCGTGCCGATCCACCGACGTGTCACGCGCTTCGTCTCGTACTCGCTCGTCACCTCGTTGATCGTCGGGGGTTCACTCGTCGCGAGTGGTTGTTCGAAGTCCGCACCGACTCTGTCGTCGGACGCCGACGGACGAATCGCCCGGGTGATCGACGGTGACACGGTCGATGTCGAGTTCGTGGTCGATGGGCGTTCTGTCACCGATCGAGTGCGACTCATCGGAATCGACACTCCCGAGACCAAGAAGCCGAACACCCCGGTCGAGTGCTTCGGTCCCGAAGCATCGGCGCGAATCGAACAGCTCGTGCCCGAGGGAACCGAGGTACGCGTGGTGCTCGATCGTGAAGAACGCGACGACTACGGACGGGTTCTCGCCTACGTGTATCGCTCGGCCGACGGCCTGTTCGTGAACCGCCAGTTGCTCATCGAAGGGATGGCCCGGGTGCTCTCCATTCGGCCGAACGTGTCGTTGGCAACAGAACTGCAAGCAGCCGAAGCCGACGCCCGCCGCGCTTTGCGCGGACTCTGGGGAGCCTGTCCCCTCGGGTAGCGTGACGGCGTGAGCGAACTCGCCGAACGGCTCGGCTACGACAGTGACACTCATTTGGTGATCCTGTCGTGTGACGACCTCGGCTCGTGCCACGCCGCCAACATGGGTGTGTACTCGGCCTTGCGCGAGGGTGTCGCCACCTGTGCGTCGGTCATGATTCCGGCTCCATGGTCACGTCATGCGGCACTGATGTATCGCGGCGAGGACGTCGGTGTTCACCTCACGCTGAACGCCGAACATCCGGCCTACCGGTGGGGTCCGATCACCCAGGCGCCGTCGCTCCTGTCGGGCGATGGCGGTTTCCCGCGCGAGATCGACGATCTGTGGGAACACGCCGACCCCGCCGAAGTCCTCCGCGAGTGCCGAGCCCAGATCGAACGGGCGATTCTGTGGGGTTTCGACGTGACCCACCTGGCCCCCCACCTCTCCGCCATCACACTGCGGCCCGAATTCTTCGACGTGTACCTCGATCTGGCCGTCGAGTTCGACCTGCCGATTCGTCTTCCCTCGACGGTGAGCACCGAGGCGGCCGGGTTCCCGTTCCGCGATCTGGCCGCCGAAGAGGGCGTGGTGTTCCCCGACCACTTCGACCACGACTGGCGGGCCGGTAGTCGTGATCGCGTGTACTCGGCCATCTCGTCGTTGCCAGCGGGCGTGTCGGAGATTCACGTTCAACCCGCCATCGACACCGCCGAAGTGCGTGCTCTGGCCGGTGACGTGGCCGAGGGCTGGATCGACGATCTCGATCTCGTGGTGAACGACGCGACGCTGCGCACTCTCCTGCGCGAGTCGGGTGCGGTGTTGATCGGTTACCGCGAACTCCGCGACGCGATGCGCTCAGCCTGACCGAGCGACCAAGCGCGCCAGCGTGGCCGCCACGTCACCCGTCGACAGCGCATCGAACAACGGGCCCGACGGACCGGAGTTCTTCAACTTGCCGAGCATGAACGCCACCGACGGATCGAGCGAGGCATCAGCCAACGACACGCTCACGACGACCTCGGCGTCATCGGAACCATCGACGATCTCGTCGTTCTTGCCACGGGCCACGCGGTACTGAAGACGCGCGCCGCTCACGACGTGGTCGTCCGCTCGAGCTCGACCAGTCGCTGCGGCCGATCGACGCCAACGGGCAACGCCATCACCGTGGCGATGCCGTCGAACAAACAGATCTCCACGGCATCGGCCTCCGGCGAACTCACGGCCGATCGCGCGAGAACCCAGTCTTCCCATGGGTAGAGCGCCGACAGCTCGTCGTCGTCGAGACCGAACCACCACGCCTCGGTCGGGTCGACCTGAGTGGTGTGCGCCAACAGTGCCTGCGAGCGCACGTGCATGTGAGACGCGATGTGGAGCCGAGTGGTGACGCGATCGTCGTGACTCGGGCGCGACAACCACTTCTCGTCGAACGGTGACTTCCCCGACTTGGCGATCATCGCATCGTGCACCATGCGCATACGCGTCTTGGTCCAGACCGTGTAGTACATCTTGAGCGGCTGCCACGCCGGACCGGCCCACGGGTACCACGTGGGGTCACCGGCGCGCTCGAAGGCCACCACCGACACGTCGTGAACCTTCACGTGGTCGGGATGCGGATAGCCGCGTTGATCGTCGTTGTAGGTGATGATCACGTGCGGTCGAGTGCGCCGAATCACGGCCACCAGTCGTCCCACGGCTTCGTCGAGAACGGCCTGGTGGAAACAGTCCGGATTCTGATTGGTGGGTGAATCGACCATTCCCGAATCGCGATATCCGAGCATCACGACTTCGTGGAAACCGATGATCTCGGCCGAACGCGACAACTCGACGGGTCGCAACCGCGCCATGACGGCCTTCTCGTCGGCCGGATCGACCCCGTGGAACGGACCACCGGGCTCGCGGAGGGCCGGGTTCTGCAGATCGCCTTCTTCGCCACCGGTGCAGCACACGAGAACCGTGCGAACTCCGAGATCGGCGTAGGCCGCGAGCGTAGGGGCCCCCTTGGACGCCTCGTCGTCGGGATGAGCATGAACGGTCAGGACGCAGAGCGGATTTCCGTGTGCATCGAGACGCATGAACGAAACGCTAGTTCGCCGACCGGTGGACCCGTCGGGCGCACGGCGAGGAACTCGCGAGAGACGTAGCGTGTTGGACGATGACGCACGACACTGCCACCTCTCGCCGGGGTCAGGTGACCCTGATCGGCCTGGTGGGTCTGCTTCTCACGGCGTGTTCGACCGATGGCCGCGAGATGCGCCCCCCGCGCCCCGATCAGTCGCAGACGATCATCGAGAGCACTCTCGCTCCGGTAGCCGAGTTGAGTGGATTCGACGCCTCGATCGCGCCCGCGCCCACGTTCGCACTCACACTTCCCTGGTCCGAGGGTGGCCCGATCCCGGCCGACTACACGTGCGGCGGATCGGACGTGTCACCGCCGCTCGTCTGGTCGGGTGTTCCGGTCGACACCGCATCGTTGGCCATCGTCGTGACCGATCTCGACGCCACCACCGCCGACGGCCAGCCGTTCGTGCACTGGATCGTGGCCAACATTCCGCCGTCGATCACGGCGGTGCCCACCGACGGCACGATCGCCGGTTCGATCGAGGCCCTGAACGACTTCACCACCGCCGAGGCCCCTCGTTCGGGCTGGAGCGGCCCGTGCCCGCCCCTCGGCGCGACACATACGTACTCGTTCGAGGTGCGCGCCCTCGACCAGTTCATCGAACTGTCGAACGACAGTCCGGCCGCCGACCTCCTGGCGGCGATCGACGCCGCCACCGTGGCCACGGCGTCGGGGACGGGCACCGTCGTCGGCTGACCACGCTCCGCGTTCAGCCGACCACTCCGTGCCACAATGGCCCGATCGCGTCCACACCGTCTTCCCCCGACCGACCCGATGAGGTGAACCGCCACGCCGCCGCTTCGGCCGACCTCGTGGTGGTGGTCGACCGGGAAGGACGCGTGATCGACGCCAATCCGGCCGCCCGACGATTCGCCGAGGGTGCGGTGGGGCTGGCTGATCTGGTGGCGGCGATTCAGACCCAGATGCCCCGATCGATCACCGAACGTTGGCGCGGTGAGGTTGCTCTGCGGGATTCAAGGAGCAACCCGCTCGTGCTCGACTGCGAAGTGATCGTCCACGCGGGTTCGGTCCACTGGTCGGCCTGGTGTCGTGACATCACCGAGTCCAGTCGGGTTCAGGCCGCTCTGGCCCATCAGGCGACGCACGACGCACTCACCGGCTTACCGAACCGAACACTCTTCTCTCGTCGGGTGGCCGAAGCGATCGAACGCAGTCGGCGCGACGGCCGTGACCTCGCCGTGATGTACGTCGACATCGACCGTCTGAAGGACGTGAACGACACGCTCGGGCACGACTTCGGCGACGTCTTGATCACCACCATCGCCCGTCGCCTCGCCGTGAACACTCGACCGGGCGACGTGGTCGGCCGCGTCGGCGGAGACGAGTTCGTGGTGTTGTGCGAACGCATCGACGACGAGGACACCGCACTCGACGTTGCTCGTCGAATGTGCTCGGCGTTGTCGGCCCCTGTTGTTCTCCGAGGCATCGAGGTCGCGAGCGGAGCCAGTGTGGGTGTGGCCACGTCACGCGGCCTCGACACGTCGACGTCGTCCGTCGACGCCGCGCAGCAGTTGATGCGGGACGCCGACACCGCGATGTACCACGCCAAAGCGCGCGGGGGTGGGGCCTCGGCGTGCTTCGACGAAGCCATGCGCGTCGAAGCGTCCCGTCGCGCCCGACTGGCGGTCGATCTCGAGCGAGCCGTCGGCGACCGACGATTGCACCTCGAGTTCCAGCCGATCGTGCGGGCCCACGATTCACGTCTGGTCGCCTGCGAAGCGCTCCTGCGTTGGGAGCATCCGACCGAGGGGCTGCTCGCGCCGGCATCGTTCATCGACTTGGCCGAGCAGTCGGGGCTCATCGTGCCGATCGGTGACTGGGTACTCGACGAGGCGACCCGCACCCTCGCACTCTGGATGGACGAGGGTCGCGTCAACCGAAAGTTCCGCGTCCACGTGAACGTGTCGGCGCGTCAGGTGGCCGACCCGCACTTCGTCGAGAAGGTCGTCACCATCAGCGGTCTGCACGGACTCACACCCGCCAATGTCGCGCTCGAGTTCGACGAGACCTTGCTCGGCCGTGACGACACGCTGCGCACGTTGCAGTCGCTCCACAGGATCGGCGTGCAGTTGACGATCGATCACTTCGGTCGTGGTGGTTCGTCACTCACGACGTTGCGCAACGGTCCGGCCGACCACGTGAAGCTCGACGCTTCCCTCACCGGAACAGTCGGCTTCGGCGACGATTCACTGTTCAGGAGCGTCGTTCAACTCGTGCACGCGCTGGCCGCCTCGGTGGTGGCCGAACACGTCACGAGCGCGAGCCAACACGAACGCCTGCGCACCCTCGGCTGCGACTATCTGCAAGGCCACCACATCGGTCGACCCGTGCGGGCCGAACATTTCTGGGCGGGCGCGCGGTCAGTGGGCGACTGACACCGCGTCGAGGTAGTCGGCGAACTTCTCGACGGCCGCCTCGCGACGGGTCGGGACGTGTTCGCGCGACGGATCGCTCGCTCGGTAGTTCTTCAAAATCTGACGAGCAACCGTGACCTTGTGCACTTCGTCGGGGCCGTCGTAGATACGGGCGGCACGGGCCGCGCGGTACATGGCCTCGAGGGGCAGGTCGGTGGTGTAGCCGAGGCTGCCGTGGATCTGGATCGCGCGGTCGATCACGTTGTAGAGAACCTTGGCGCCCCAGAACTTGATGACTCCGATCTCGACCCGAGCATCGCTGTAGTGCTTGCCCGCAGCGTGTAGCTGATCCATCTTCCACGCGGCCTGGAGCGTGAGCAGACGGGCAGCCTGCATCTCGGCGTAGCTCTCGGCGACCCAGTCCTGGATCATCTGCTTGTCGGCGAGGATGCTGCCGTGCGTGTAACGCGTGAGCGCTCGCTCGCACAGCATGTCGAAAGCGCGTTGGCTCTGCCCCAACCAGCGCATCGCGTGATGGATACGACCGGGTCCGAGTCGCTTCTGAGCGAGCGCGAAACCTTGGCCGATGCCGTCCTGGCCGCCCACGATGTTCTCGAACGGAACGCGCACGTTGTCGTAGATGATCTCGGCGTGACCACCGGGCTCACCGGTCTTGTGATCGGGCTCGCCCATGGTGGGCACGTCGCGCACGATGTTCACACCCGGGGTGCGGGTCGGAACGATGATCATGGAGAAGGCCTTGTACGCGCTGGTTTCGGCATCTCCGGTGCGCGCCATCACGATGAGGAAGTCGCTGATCGACGCATTGGACGAGAACCACTTGTGCCCGTTGATCACCCACTCGTCACCGTCGCGAACGGCTGTGGTCTTGAGCAGAGTGGGGTCGGCTCCCGCGCTCGGCTCGGTCATGCTGAAGCACGAACGCAACTTGCCTTCGAGCAAGGGCTGCATCCATTGCTCGCGCTGCTGAGCGGTACCGCCCACGGCGATCAACTCGGCATTGCCGCTGTCGGGAGCGTTGTTGCCGAAGATGCTCGGCGCGTACACGCACTGGCCGAGGATCTCGTGCATCAAACCGAGCTTCACCTGACCGAAGCCGAGCCCACCCATGTCGGGCGGAAGGTGAGCGGCCCAGAGACCGCGCTTCTTCACTTCTTCCTTGAGTGGAGCGGTGACCTTGGCGAACGTTTCACGGCCCTGCGGAGTGCGCCACACATCGGCCAGGGTTTCGAGCGGAATGATCTCCTCACGCACGAATCCGCGCATCCACTCGAGCTTTGCTTCGAACTCGGGCTCGGTCTGGAAGTCCCATGCCATGGCATTCCCCCTGTCTGTTGGCGCGCTGTGCGCACTGTGTCGAAAATTGCGGCGCCACGACGCCCCCGCGCCCGGCCCGACCCCGACGACCGTAGCAAGACGGGATACCGTGATCGTCACGCTGCTGTCGCGTTGACTTCACGACATGACCGAGTTCCCCCCGCCTCAACTTCCGGCGTGCACACGTCACCCCGATCGGCTCACCGGCCGGTCGTGCACTCGTTGTGGTCGTCCGGCGTGCAGCGACTGTCTCGTGACGGTGACCGTCGGTAGTCACTGCACCGAATGCATCAAGGCCAGTCGTCCGGCGGCGTCGGTTCGAGTGCGTGACTGGAATGCACGTCAGCCCATCGCGGTCACACTCGTGCTCATCGGCATCAATCTGGCCGTCTTCGCGTGGGTTTTGATGGGCGATGTTTCATCGGCCGGGTTCACCGATCGTCCGAGTGATCGCGAGATCGATCTCGGTCTCAGCAAATGGCTCCTTCAGGACTCGGCCGGGTGGTACCGCCTGGTGTCGGCGGGCTTCCTCCACTTCGGCCTTCTCCATCTCGCGATGAACATGATCCTCTTGTATCAACTCGGCCAGATGCTCGAACCCGCGCTCGGCCGGATGCGCTTCGGCCTGCTGTACTTCGCGTCGCTCCTCGGCGGGTCACTGGGCGCACTCGTGATTCAGGGCAACGCCGGCGGATTGCACGGCGGCGCCTCGGGCGCCGTGTTCGGACTGATGGCGGCGGCTGCGGTGGGTCTGCAACGACGTGGCGTGAACGTGTTCCAGACCGGCATCGGCGCGACGCTCGTGATCAACCTGGTGCTCACGTTCACCATCCCGGGTATCTCGATCGGCGGCCATCTCGGTGGTGCGGCCGCTGGTGCGGCGTGCGGTGCGGTGATGTTGGCCCCGACCTGGCGACGGACCCCGAGTTGGAGTTCCTACGCGGTGCCGATCGCCGTCGCGGTGGTGTCGTTCGTCGCGAGCATCGCCGTCGCCGCCTGAACGTCACCGCGCCTGACCCGCGGCACGACGCGCAGCCCACTGGTCCGAAGAATTGACACGATCTGACGACTGGTCACTTCCTGCGCACCGAGGTCGACAGCCATTGATCGGTACTCGTCGGGCAAGTCGTAGTGGTCGAGGTGGAATGCTCGTCGTGACACACCGAGTCCGGATACGAATTCGTGAAGTTCGTCGAGGTGCAGATCGCTGACGAGGTGACACCAGCGGCGGTCGCGGAACCACCACGCGGCCGGGTCGACGTACAGAGTCAGCGGCGACGGTTCTTGCGCACGCGAACCGGAACGGGCTTGGGTGAATCGACGCGAATTCCGGTGGCACCGATGCCGACCGCGGCACCGACAGCCGTGCCCACCACGACCAGGTTCACGATCCAGGAAGCCATGCCCACACCGTACTCGTCGGCTGTGCGGATGTGCGGGCGCAGATCAGTGCGCGCAGCCGCAGCCCGAGCCGCAACCGCCACCCGATGACGGCGCGGGCGAGGCGGCCGGAGCCGACCCACCGCCCACCGACGCGAAGACCGACAGGAGGCGCACCGCGCCCGGGTGCCCGTCGGGACACGTGGCCGGATCGCTGGCTTCGGACATCGGACGACGAACCTCGAAGGTCGATTCGCAGGTTCGACAGCGGAACTCGTAGAGCGGCATCGATCACAGTGTAGGTCTCTGGTTGACTGGTCGTCATGGCCGTGATGACCGAGACCGACGTCCGGACCGAGAACGACGTCGAGACCGAGAACGTTCCGCAGACCGGCCGACCCGACTGCGCCCACATCGTGAAGGTCGGCCCGGGCGAAACCGCCACCGCCAAGGTTCTGGAGGCCCGCGTGATGGGCACACCTCTCGAAGCACTCTGCGGCCACGTGTGGGTCCCCTCGCGCGATCCGAAATCACTGCCCTTGTGCGAAGAGTGCAAGAACATCTACGAGATGTACAAGTCGTTCAATGACGGCCTGAACGACACACCGGGCGAATGAGCGCCCACGACTGATCCGGGCGAACTCTTCGTGACCACCCCGCTCCGCATTCGTCCGGCCGCGCGTGCCCTCGTCATCACTCCGGCCGCCCGAGTTCTCCTCGTGCGCTTCGAGTTCCCGGCTGGTTCACGTTGGGCTCTTCCCGGTGGAGGCCTCGAGCCCGGTGAAGATCACGTGACCGCGCTGCGTCGTGAGTTACGCGAAGAAGTCGGACTCGTCGACTCCGCCATCGGTCCACACATCTGGACCCGCGAACATCACGTCGCGTTCATCAACGGGTTGTGGGACGGACAACGCGAACACATCCACCTGGTCGAAGTCGACGAGGAATTCGAACCAGCACCGGCTCTCCCCTGGTCGACGCTCAACGAGGAGAACATTTTCGAACTGCGATGGTGGGACATCGACGACATGCGAACGCGCGACGACATCTGGTGGGTGCCCCGCGCACTCCCCGACCTCATCGACGAGATCGTCCGTTCCGGAACGCCTTCTTCGCCCATCGACGTCGAGCCCTAGAGTGGCGCCGTGCCCGACCTGAGTTCGATCGTCACTTTCGCCGTCGCGTCGGTCGCGCTTCTCCTCATTCCCGGTCCGGCCGTGATCTACGTGCTCAATCGTTCGGTGTCCGATGGACGCGAAGTCGGATTGGCCGCCGTCGCCGGTCTCGAACTCGGCAACTTCGTGCACGTGTTGGCCGCCACCGCGGGTCTGTCGGCCGTGCTCGCCACCTCGGCCACCGCATTCAATGCCGTGAAGTGGCTCGGCGCCGCCTATCTCGTGTTCGTGGGCCTACGAACCCTGGCCACCAAGCCCCGCGTGATCGCAGGTGATTCGGCCTCGGTGAGTCGGCGACGCTCGTTCAGTCAAGGTGTGATCGTCAACACCTTGAACCCGAAGGTCGCGCTCTTCTTCTTGTCGTACCTTCCGCAGTTCATCGATCCCGACAATGGCGCGGCGTGGACGCAGGCTCTCGTCCTCGGGTCGATCTTCGTGGTCATCGGCTGCCTGACCGACGGCATGTACGCACTCACGGCCAGTGCACTTCGCACGGTGTTGTTGCGTGGCCGCACGCTTCCGTTCGTACAGCGCTACGTGGCCGGAACGGTGTTCGTGGCCCTGGGCGTGGTGGCCGCCACCACCAAACCGTCGCACTAGAGCAAGTTGGTGATGGCGCCCTTTTCGGCGCCTTGTGCGAGCCGCGCGTACTTGCCGAGCACACCGCTCGTGTAACGCGGAGCGTTGGGCGTCCAGCCCTGACGACGCCGCGTCAACTCGGCCTCGTCCACCAAGAGATCGAGTGCCAACGACGACACGTCGATACGAATGCGGTCGCCGTCACGCACGAAGGCGATGGGGCCACCGTCGACGGCCTCAGGCGCCACGTGACCGATGCAGAAGCCCCACGTGCCGCCGCTGAAACGACCATCGGTGATCAGCGCGCAGTCGGCACCGCGACCAGCACCCTTCAGGGCACCGGTGATGGCCAACATCTCACGCATCCCCGGACCACCCTTGGGTCCTTCGTAGCGAATCACCAGAACGGTGTTCGGCTGGATCTCGCCGGCCATGATCGCCGCCATCGCACCGTCTTCGCCGTCGAAGACTCGCGCCGATCCTTCGAACTTGCGTTGCTCGGGTGTGAGGCCAGCAACCTTCACCACCGAGCCCTTGGGTGCCAGCGATCCGCTGAGTACGACGATGCCACCCTCGGCGCTGATCGGCGCATCGACCGGATGCACCACCACGCCGTCGGGTGCCGGAGGGTCGATCTCGGCCAGGTTCTCGGCCATGGTGCGACCGGTGCACGTGAGCACGTCGCCATGCAGCAGTCCGGCGTCGAGGAGATGCTTCAGCACCACCGGCACTCCACCCACGCGATGCAGATCGGTCATGTGGAATTTGCCGCCCGGCTTCATGTCGGCGAAGTGCGGTACGCGCGCGGCGATGGTGTTGAACTCTTCGAGAGACAAATCGACACCCGCCTCGTTGGCGATGGCGAGGAGATGCAACACCGCGTTGGTGCTTCCGCCCAACGCATTGGTGAGCGCGATCGCGTTTTCGAAGGCCTTCTTGGTGAGAATGTCGCGCGGACGAATACCGAGACGAAGCATGTTGACGACGGCTTCACCTGCGCGACGCGCGTCGTCCTCACGACTGCGATCGACCGCGGGGGCCGAGGCCGAACCGGGTAGCGACAGGCCGAGCGCCTCACCGATGGACGACATGGTGTTGGCGGTGAACATTCCACCGCACGCGCCCTCGCCCGGGCAGGCCGCCTTCTCGATGGCGGTCAACTCGTCCTCCGACATCGTGCCGGCCGCACACGCGCCAATCGCCTCGAACACAGTGGTGATGTCGATGTTCTTGCCGTTGTGCTGACCGGGCAGAGTCGACCCGTTGTAGACGAACACCGCCGGCAGGTTGAGGCGCGCGATGGCCATCATCATGCCGGGCATGCTCTTGTCGCAGCCGCCGGTGGCCACCAATCCGTCGAGCCGTTCGGCGTGCATCACGGCTTCCACCGAATCGCAGATCACTTCGCGGCTCACGAGTGACGCGCGCATACCTTCGTGACCCATCGAGATGCCATCGCTCACCGTGATGGTTCCGAACTCGAGCGGCACACCGCCCGCGGCACGAACGCCGACTTTGGCCGCTTCGGTCAGGCGACGTAACGACATGTTGCACGGCGTGATCTCGTTCCACGACGACGCGACGCCCACCTGGGGCTTGGCCCAGTCGTCGTCGGTCAGGCCGACCGCACGCAACATCGCACGAGCGGCCGCCTTCTGGATGCCGTCGGTGACGTCACGACTACGGGGTTTCACGTCGACGGGGGTGCCCGGCGCGGCGGTGCGATCGGCTGTAGTCGGGGAAGAAGCCATACCCCGAGGGTAACCAACCCGTCCCGGGCCCGACCCGACCCGATTCCACCGGCTTGTCAGGAATGCCTAACGCCTGTTAGGTTCCCCTAACACCCATCCAGAAGGATCCCTCATGCACTCCCCCGCTCTCCCCGCCATGCGTTCCTCCCGACGATTCGTGTCGCTCGCTGCGGCTCTTCTTCTCGCTGCTGTCGTCGTCTCGTGTGGTGGCGACGACACGGCGAGTACCACCTCGTCGTCGATGAGCCCGGCCACCGACGCTCCCGACACTGGCGCACCCGACACGACCGACGACGTCAGCGTCGATCCCTGCGAGAACGCCCGTGGAACGATCACCGTCTATTCGGGCCGGAGCGAGAAGTTGGTCGCCGATCTCTACACCCAGTTCTCGGCCGCCACCGGTGTCGGCGTCGACGTGCGTTACGGCGACAGCGGCGAATTGGCCGGCCAGATCCTCACCGAGGGATCGGCTTCACCGGCCGACGTGTTCTTTTCCCAAGATGCCGGTGCCCTCGGTGCGGTGTCGCAAGCCGGACTCTTCACCACGTTGTCGCCATCGACTCTCGAGCGTGTCGCTCCGGAATTCAGCTCCACGACCGGGGACTGGATCGGGGCCAGCGGACGCGTGCGCGTCATCGTGTACGACCCCGCTCGAGTTCCCACGCCACCCACCTCGATCGACGAACTGCTCGATCCGTCGTGGGAGGGCCAGATCGGCTTCGCCCCCACCAATGCATCGTGGCAATCGTTCGCCACCGCCTTGCGCGTCGTCCGCGGTGAAGACGCCGCCCGTGAGTGGCTCCAGGCCTTCGCCGCCAACGACCCGGTCGCCTACGAGAAGAACGGTGCGATTCGCGACGCGGTGAACGCCGGCGAGGTGGCCCTTGGTCTCGTCAACCACTACTACCTCTACGAAAAGATCGCCGCCGAAGGAGCCGACGCCGTCGTGGCCGAGAACCAGTACCTTCCCGGTGACGTCGGCGGTCTGGTGAACATCGCCGGTGCCGGAGTCCTCGCCGATTCCGACAACGGACGAGGTGCGCAGTGCTTCGTGTCGTACCTCGTATCCGACGCGGGCCAGGAGTATTTCGTGACGAAGTCCTTCGAATACCCGCTCGTCGCCGGCATCGCTCCGGCCCCCGGATTGCCGGCCTTCGCCGATCTGAATCCGCCGGCTCTCGACCTGTCCGATCTGTCGTCGATCGCCGAGACCCAGGAACTCCTGGCCGACGTGGGTCTGCTCACCCCCTGACGGCACACTGTGGCCGTGACGTCGAACCTCACGTCGATCCGACGATCGAAGCTGCCCGCACCTCTGGCCGTCCCCGCGGTGCTGGCCGCCGTGGCGTCCTTGGCCCCGCTCGCCTACCTGATCGATGTGGCCTTCGACCGCGGCGCGTCGTATCTCTGGGGTGAGATCTGGCAACGGCGTACCTTCGATCTCGTTGCTCGTAGCGGCCTCCTCGCCGCCGCCGTCACGGCGGCGAGTGTCGCGATCTCGGTTCCGCTCGCCTGGTCGGTCATGCGCAGCGATCTCGCCGGTCGTCGGGTGTGGCGCGTCGTTCTCGCTCTGCCATTGGCCGTACCGAGTTATCTCGCTGCGTTCGCCTGGATCAGTTGGGAGTCGTCGCTCGCCGGTTTCTGGGGAGCGTTCCTCGTCCTGACCGCCGTGTCGTACCCGTACGTGTACCTGCCGTTGACGGCTGCGTTCGCGCGACTCGATCAAGCCCTCGACGAGATCGCGACCATCCACGGACGCGGCTCGGTGATACGTCTCATGACGCTGTCGGCCCGCCAGTGCCGCGGCACCATCGCCGCCGGTTCGTTGCTCGTCGCGCTCTACGTGTTGAGCGACTTCGGTGCGGTGGCCACGATGCGCTACGACGCCTTCACCTGGGTCATCTACGGGGCGTACCGCGCCGGATTCAATCCCACGCGGGCCGCGGTGCTCGCTCTCGTCCTCGTCGTCATCGCCCTCATGTTGGTGGCGGCCGAAGCGATGGCGCGTGGCCGCGCCGTCACCACCATGACCTCAGGCGCCGTGGCCCGCCCGCGCCCGATTCGATTGCGACGCCATGCAGTGTGGTTCCAGTCCCTCGCCCTTGCGGTGGCCGTGGTTTCTCTCGCTTTCCCGGTCTGGCGCATCGTCGTGTGGGTCACCAACTTCGGATCCGACGACGGTGTCGGCGACGTGATGTCGGCTCTGTGGGGTTCGGTGCGGTACTCGATCGTCGCCGCAGCGATCACCGTCCTGGTCGCGTTACCGATCGGCCTCCTCGTCGCTCGCTATCGATCGCGCACGTCTCTCCTCCTCGATCGATCCACCTACGTGACCCACGCGCTCCCCGGGATCGTGGTCGCCATCTCCATGGTGTTCATCGGCGTTCGCGTGTTCCGACCGATCTATCTCGAGGCCCCGCTTCTCGTTCTCGCCTACGTCGCGCTGTTCCTGCCTCTCGCCGTGGGAGGCATTCGCTCGAGCGCCGAACAGATCCCACTCGGACTCGACGACGTCGCGCGATCGCTCGGCAGTTCACCGATGGCCGTCGTTCGACGCGTCAACTTGCCGCTCATCGCACCCGGGATCGCCGCGGCCACTGCGCTCGTCACCTTGGCCGCCATGAAAGAACTTCCGGTCACCATGCTGTTGCGGCCCACCGGAACCGAGACCCTCGCCACACGCCTGTGGACCTACACCACCGTGTCGGATTACGCCGGGGCCGGCCCGTACGCTTTGGCCATCATCGTGTTCGTGGCCGTTCCCACTGCGATCGCCACCGGTAAGCGCTGACCCCGATCACGACACCTCGACCCATGAACGCTCACCCCACGCTCTCGATCTCGAACCTGTCGAAGACGTTCGGTCGTGTCGACGTTCTGCGTGGTGTGTCGTTCGAAGCACCCGAGGGCAGCGTGACCGCAGTCCTCGGTCCGTCTGGGCAGGGCAAGACCACACTTCTGCGCCTCATCGCCGGTTTCGAGCGGGTCGATGCCGGCCGCATCGAGATCGACGGGATTCTGGTGGGTTCACCTCAAGTGCACGCGCGCCCTGACCGTCGAGGGGTGGGGATCGTGCCTCAGGAAGGTGCCCTCTTCCCTCACCTCACCGTGGCCGGCAACATCGGATTCGGTGTGCCCCGTGGCAGTCACGCTCGCGTCGCCGAGATGATCCATCTGGTGGGCCTCGACGGCATGGCTGATCGGCGACCCTCGGAGATCTCGGGAGGACAGCAGCAACGTGTCGCCCTCGCCCGCGCTCTCGCACCGACACCGCACCTGGTGTTGCTCGACGAACCCTTCTCCGCGCTCGACGCCGGTCTGCGCGCCGGAATCAGAGACGAAGTGATCGGGATCCTCCGGCGAACCGGCACCACCACCCTGCTCGTCACTCACGACCAAGAGGAGGCCATGTCGATCGCCGACCACGTGGTGGTCCTGCTCGGCGGGGTGGTCGCCCAACAAGGATCTCCGGCCGACATCTACGATCATCCGGCCTCGGTCGAGGTGGCGCGTTTCATCGGCGACGCCAATCTCCTATCGGCACACATCAGTGCCGGTCGCGTCACCCACGCGCTCGGTGAACAAGCGTGTGATCGGTCCGACGGTGACGCCACGGTCCTGCTACGTCCGGAGCAGTTGGCCATCACGTCCGATGTCGCTCACGGCTCGGCTCGGGCCGGTGTCGTCGAACGACGGGCCTACTACGGGCACGACGGAACACTCGGCGTACGACTCGACAGCGGCGAACTGGTGTCGGTGCGCGTTCCGGTCGACGATCTGGCTCCGGTCGGCACCGACGTGCACGTGACGATGCGCGGCCTCGCGACCGTGTTCGACTGACCGGCTACTTCTTCTTCCCGAACCCGAACAGGTGCTGGCCGACCTTGCGCATCTGGATCTCTTCGCTGCCCTCGGTGATCCGATAGCGACGATGATGTCGGTAGATGTGCTCGAACGGCATGTGTCGGCTGTATCCGACTCCACCACAGGTCTGCATGGCCCGATCGGCCGCGTCACAAGCCAGACGATTGGCGCGGTAGTTGCACATCGCGACGAGGTGGGTGAACTCCATGAACCCCTCCACGTCGGGGCGATCGTCCTTGACCGAGTTGTCCATGAGCGAGGCCGTGTACCGAATGAGTTGACGCAGCATCGCGGCCTCGGTGTGCATCTCCACGAGCGGAAACTGAATGCCCTGATTGCTCGAGAGCTTCTTACCCCACGTGATGCGCGAATTGGCGTACGTCACCGCTTCGTTGATGCAGTACTGCGCAGCTCCGAGCGAGGACGCCGCCTGTCGGATTCGATTCTCGTGCACGAAGTGCTGCGCGAGATCGAGGCCGTGGTCGAGTCGACCGAACAACGCCGTGCTCGGAACTCGAACGTCCTTCATACTCACTTCGGCGTGATCGGTGGGCATGTTGAACGTCCACCAGAAGAAGTCGACGTTGAAACCCGGCGAGTCGGTGGGAACCAGGAACGCCGAAATGCCGATGGGGCTGCCGGGTTCGCCCGATGTGCGCGCGAAGATGATGTCGTGGGTCGCGTGATGCAGCCCGCTGTTCCAGCGCTTCATGCCGTTGATGACCCACTCGTCGCCATCGCGCACGGCCGTGGTCTCGAGGTGCGTCGCGTCGCTGCCGTGATTCGGTTCGGTGAGACCGAAGGCGAGCCGCTTGGTGCCGTCGAGGAATCCGGGCATCCATTCCTTCTTCTGCTCCTCGGTGCCGAAGTCGCGCATCATCAGAACGGTCGGGAAGTTGCCGACGATCGACGACTCGTTCTGCAGATCGTTGAAGAGTCCGAGACCCTTGGTCGCCAAGTGCTCGCGAATGATCGCCATTTCGAGGTTGCTCGCGCTGCGGCCACCGAACTCCTTCGGCAGTGCCAGTCGCAACCAGCCAGCGGCGTCGGCCCGTCGACGCATTTCGCGCAGCAGGTCCTCCCACTCGGCCCGCGGAACGCCACCGTTCTCGAAGTCGGTGCGGGCCCACTCACGCCGATGATCGAAGAAGCGCTCGTTGTCGTCCTGGGCCTGCAACGGCTTGATCTCGCGTTCGATGAACTCGTCGAGTTGGTCGAGCGTGCGCTGAATGTCGGCGGGAATGGCGAAGTCCATGGGCCGACCGTAACCCTCCGCCGACCGACGACCGAACCCGAGCCGAGGCGGGTGCTCACCAGCCAGTAGTTTCACGCCGATGCCTGAATCGAGTCCGGAAGGAAATGCCGCTCCATCGCCGTCGCAGTTCCCGCTGGCCGTGTTCCTCGGCATGACCGTGGAGACGACCGGTTACGGAACCGCCCGCGCCGAGGTGACCATCGACGAGCGTCACCTGAACCCGAATGGCGTCGCTCACGGTTCGGTGGTGTTCACGCTGGCCGACACGTCGATGGGTGCGGCGACCATGAGCATCCTCGACGACGGTCTCCCTTGTTCGACGATCGACACCCAGGTTCGCTATCTGCGCGCCGCCGGTCCGGGTCGCCTGGCAGTGGAGACCACAATCGTGAAACCCGGTAAACGAATCGTGCATCTCGAATCACGGGCCGTCGACCAACAGGGTCGACTCGTCGCCACCGCCACCGGCTCGTACGCGGTGCTCGGCAACTGATCCATCGTCTCGTGGGATTTCCGCACCCGACGCTCGATCTCCCCGGCGCCTGGCCAGCCGTGCTCTCCGAACTCGACCGTCTCCAAGTTGCCGACGAGCATTCGCTCGCACTGAGCGCACTGCTCATGTCCGACGATCGAGCCTCTCACGATTCGGATGATGCGATGCTCGCCCACATCTGCGCCACCGCATGGGTGCTGTCGCCCGACGGCGCATATGCGATCTTCGTTCGTCACAAGACCTTGGGCTGGAGCACTCCGGGTGGACACGTCGAAATTGGCGAGAACACTCACCAAGCGGCCCTACGCGAACTCGAAGAAGAGACCGGGCTCACACGATTCGACATTCGACTCGTCGGTGACGGCCCAGCTGTCGTGCACGCCACCGACACCAACAACCCACGCGCTCATCGTCACTGGAACGTGGGCTGGTTGATGACAGCCGACATGGACGCACCGTTGTCTCCCATCGAGGGGGCGCGCTGGTTCGCCTGTGACCAACTTCCCACCGGTCCGCCCGATCTCGCGGCCACCCTGCCGATTCTTCGCACCCTCCTCGAGCGCGACGAGTCCTGAACGGTGCGTCGTCGCCCCGACACCTCTACGCTCTGATCGATGGCCGACAGCAACTTGTCCCCCGGCACGGTCGCGGCCGCTCTCGATCAGCAGGGTTACCTCTGCGACACCGGTCTGGCCACCGCGGTGTTCCTGTCGCTGAGCCTCGAACGCCCGATCCTTCTCGAAGGTGAAGCCGGCGTCGGCAAGACCGAGTTGGCCAAGGTGTTGGCGCGTTGGACCGGCGGCGAATTGATTCGCCTGCAGTGCTACGAAGGAATCGATGCCAACCAAGCCGTGTACGACTGGGACTATTCGCGGCAGTTGCTGCACCTCCGCGCGGCCGAGGCCAGTGGTGAGGCTCGTGACTCGGGGGCCGAGGTTCTGGAGAACGAGTTGTATGCCGAGCGGTTCTTGGTGAAGCGCGCGGTGTTGCGTGCACTCGAACCAGCGGCCACCCGTCCGGTCCTTCTCATCGACGAAATCGATCGCGCCGACGACGAGTTCGAGGCGTATCTGCTCGAAGTGCTCTCCGATTACCAGGTGACCATTCCCGAGATCGGAACCGTTCGCGCCGCGGTTCCGCCCATCGTGGTGCTCACGTCCAACCGCACGCGCGACGTGCACGACGCTCTCAAGCGCCGCTGCCTCTACCACTGGGTCGAGCATCCGTCGTTCGACCGTGAAGTCGAAATCGTGCGCCGTCGCGTGACCGACGTGTCCGATCAATTAGCTCGTCAAGTGGCGGCGCTCACCGAGACGATGCGCGGTCTGCATCTGTACAAGCCGCCCGGAATCGCCGAGACCATCGACTGGGCCACCGCCCTGGCACGACTCGGTGCGTCGACGATCGACGAATCCCTCGTGCGCGCGACCCTCGGAACAGTGCTGAAGTATCGCGAAGACCAGGAGCGAGTCACCAACAACGGTCTCGACCAGGTCATCAAGCAGGCTCTGCAACGCAGCCTCGTCGCCTGAGATGGTCGGCACCTCCAGCGTCACGGTCGACTCGCCGGCCGAACGTCTGGCCGTGGCCTTCAGTCGCATTCTTCGCGGAGCCGGCCTCACCACTCCCGTCGGCAGCGTTCTGCTCTTCGTGGAAGCGCTCGGCCAGACCGGCATCGACTCACGCGAGTCGGTCTACTGGGCCGCTCGCACCACACTCGTGCGACGCCCCGAAGACCTGCCCTTGTTCAATCGAGCCTTCGAAGCCTTCTGGCTGGGTCGCAACGCCGATGGCTCGACGCAGATCACCGAAACCATGAGGCTCACCCTGCAACTCGATGCCGACGACGACGGCAGCGACGAACGCGACTCGGCCGAGTCGTCCTCGGATGACGAGACCATTACGCTGCGTTTCTCGGCCATCGAAACGCTCAAGCACAAGGATTTCGCCGACTACACGCCGACCGAGTTGGCCGAAGCCCAGCACATGATGGGCCGACTGCGACTGGCCGGTTCACCGCGCACCTCGTTCCGTTACGTACGCGGCCGCGACGCGCGCCTCGATCTGCGCCGTACGGTTCGCTCGAGTCTGCAGACGGGCGGCGAACCGATTCGCCGCCATCATCTCAATCCTGATCAGCGCTTGCGTCGGCTCGTTCTCCTGCTCGACGTGTCGGGTTCGATGGAGCCGTACTCGCGCGCACTCGTTCGTTTCGTTCAGGCCGCGGTGGCTGGGCGCCAGAAGGTGGAGGCCTTCGCCATCGGAACTCGCCTGACGCGTGTCACCCGCGAACTGTCGAACCGCGACCCCGATCGCGCCTTGAAGCGCGCGTCCGATCGCGTTCAGGACTGGAGCGGCGGCACTCGATTGGGTGATTGCCTGCATCAGTTCAACGACGAGTGGGGTGTGCGCGGTATGGCCCGCGGAGCCATCGTCGTCGTGCTATCCGACGGCTGGGATCGCGGCGATCCCGAGCATCTCTCCGAGCAGATGTCGCGACTACGTCGGGTGAGCCACAAGCTGGTCTGGGTCAACCCGCTGAAGGTCACGCCCGGGTACGCGCCGTTGGCGCGTGGCATGGCGGCCGCCCTCCCCCACGTCGATGCGTTCGTCGAGGGACATTCGTTGGCAGCGATGGAAGAACTGGCTCGGGTGATCGGCCAGCCCTGAGTCGGCGTCACCGCGGCGAGGCGATCGGGTCCGACAACGGCAGACTGTGACCATGCGCGAGATCCTGGACGACATCGACCGCTGGCGAGCCAACGGCAAGAAGGTTGCGGTGGCTCGTGTCGTCAAGATCGAGGGCTCCGGACCACGTGATCCTGGTGCGGCCATGGCCGTCAACGAAGACGGTGAAGTGGCCGGTTCGGTGAGTGGTGGCTGCGTGGAAGGTGCGGTGGTGTCCGAGGCGCTGGCCATCCTGGCCGAGCAGTCGCCTGGTCGCATGGTGTCGTTCGGATACAGCGACGACGAAGCGTTCGCGGTGGGTCTCACCTGCGGTGGCACGATCCGTCTGTTCATCGAACCGCTCGCCTGGTGACGTGAGTTCGATGTTGCTGTACGAACGATTTCGCGATCTGGTGCGCACCGAGACTCCGGTGGCCTTGGCCACCGTGATCGACGGCCCGAACGTGGGCGCGAAGTTGATGGTCGTGCGCGAAGGGACCACCGAGACCGTCGAGGGTTCGCTGGGCAACCCCGATCTCGACCGGGTGGCCGCCCGCGACGTGGCCGGCGAACTCGAAGCCGGCCGCACTGGCGTTCGTCACTACGGCCCGGAGGGTCAAGCCACGCCGGAGGACCTCGTCGACACACCCACGGTGTCGGTGTTCATCGAGACGTTCGCTCCCCCGCCGCAGATGTGGATCTTCGGCGCGGTCGACTTCACCGCCGCCCTCGGACGCGTGGCCAAGGTTCTCGGCTACCGCGTCACGGTGTGCGATGCACGCGAGATCTTCGCGACCAAGCGTCGTTTTCCGATGGCCGACGAAGTGATCGTGTCGTGGCCGGCTCCCATGTTCGAACGGCGCGGCCACACTCTCGGCCCGCGCGACGCGGTGTGCATTCTCACGCACGATCCCAAGTTCGACGTACCGGCGATCCAAGGTGCTCTCGCCACCACCGTCGGCTACATCGGTGTGATGGGAAGTCGCAAGACGCACAACAAGCGGCTCGAGCGACTGGCCGAGGTGGGCGTGAGCGGTGCACGCGATCTCGAACGGATCATGTCACCGATCGGCCTCGACCTCGGTGGCCGCACACCCGAGGAAACTGCCGTGGCCATCTGCGCCGAGATCATCGCGCGTCGGACCGGTCACGGCGCGACGAGTCTGAAGAACACCTCGGGTTCGATCCACTCGTGACCGCCGCCCACCGGTTGGGCTAGACGATCACGAGTTCGTGGTTCACCCGATTCATGGGGTCGGGGCCGTCGCCGGACGCCACCACGATGTCTTCGAGGCGCATGCCCCACTTCCCGGGAACGTAGATACCAGGCTCGACACTGAACGCGTGCCCGGCGGCGAGGGGCAGGGTGTTGCCACTCACGATGTACGGATCTTCGTGCGCGTCCATGCCGATGCCGTGTCCGGTTCGGTGCACGAAGTACTCGCCCCAGCCGGCGGCCGCGATCACGTCACGTGCGGCGGCGTCGACGCGTTCACACGGCGTACCCACCACCGCTGACGCGACCGATGTCTGCTGAGCCTCGAGCAGAACCGCGTAGGCCGCGGCCAGATCGGCCGATGGAGTTCCGATGTGCACACACCGCGTGATGTCACTGCAGTAGCCGTTCATGGTGCCGCCGAAATCGCACAACACGATCTCCCCGACCCGAATCACGCGCGACCCCGGATGGTGGTGCGGTGACGCGGCGTTCTCACCGGCGGCCACGATCGCGAAGTTCACGACGTCGTGACCCTCGGCGAGAATGCGAGCCGACAGATCGGCCGACACCTGAGCCTCGGTGCGGCCGACCAACGGAATCTCACCGGCCTGCAACTGTGCGGCGATGCGATCGACCGCCGCACCGGCGGCCCGCAAAGCCGCGATTTCGGCGTCGTCCTTGCGCATACGCAACGGACCCAGCACCTCCACCGAGCGGACCCACGACACGGCGGGCAGATGAGCCAACAGATCGACGAGGAAGCGAGCCCACATCTGATCGCCCACCGCGACCGTGCGTGCGCCGACACCGGTGACCAATCGCGCCGTGACCGCAATCGGGTCGTCGGTCTCGTTCCAGGGCAACATCGAGAAGATCTCGGGTCGTTCGACCACGCGTGGCGCTTCGAGTCGTGGGATCACGAGCGTGGCCGGTGCCTCGCGCGGCACCACCAACATCGTGAGTCGTTCGAGTGGCATCGCGTGATAACCGACCAACCACGGCAGATCGAGACCGACCGAGAGCAACAACACGTCGATACCACGCTCGGCCATGGCTTCGCGAGTACGCGCCATTCGCTGGGCGAACACCTCGGTGGAAGTGATGCCCGGCGACACGATGGAATGTCCGCTCACTCCTCGAATACTAACTGGCGTCGGCTCCGGAGAGCCGACCGGGCTCAGCGCGAGACGCCCGATCCGGTGGCGACGATTCGACCCAGTCGGCCGGCCTCGTAGTCGTCGAACGCCTGGACGATCTCCTCACGGGTGTTCATGACGAATGGGCCGGACCGCGCGATGGGTTCGAGCAACGGCTCACCCGACAACAAGAGAACGTCACAACCGTCCGGGCCCGCCGTGACCGACATCGCTCCCGACGAGCGATCGCCCACGACCATGACGCCCTCATCGCCTTCGACGCCGTTCACGATGGCCGAGCCGATGAACACGTGCACGAGTGCGGTGTGACCGTCGGGCACGTCGAACACGATGGACTCGGCCGGCGTCAACGTGACGTGGGCGTACGCCATGGGACTGGTGGTCTCGACGATTCCGCACACACCTTCCACTTCACCCGCGATCACCCGGATGACGCCACCGCCGGACAGGACTCGTGACGGAATCTCGTGCGCTTCGTAACCCTGGTAGCGCGGAGGAATCATCTTCTTGGCCGCTGGCAAGTTGACCCACAGCTGGAAGCCGTGCATGCGCCCACCTTCGCGCATGAGTCGGTCGCTCGGCATCTCCCTGTGCACGATGCCGGCTCCAGCCGTCATCCACTGCACGGCGCCCGGCGTGATGACGCCGTGTCCGCCGTTGGAATCACGGTGCTCCATCTCGCCATGCATCATGTACGTGACGGTTTCGAAACCGCGGTGCGGATGGTCGGGAGCGCCGATGGCGCGCCCTGGTGCGTAAACGACCGGACCCATCTCGTCGAGCAACAAGAACGGATCGAGGTTGTCGACCCGCGCGGTGGGGAACGGGCGTCGCACCACGAAGCCGCCTCCCTCGGTTTGGCGGACGGCCTGAATGGTGCCGGCGATCGGACGATTCGACATCAACGCTCTCATTCTCGATTCTTCGGGCACCGTCAACTCTTGACGGTCAGTACGACCGGAACCTCGGCGGCGTCGGCCGACTGGCGAGCGTGGTAACTCGAACGGGTGAGCGGGCTGGCCTCCACGTGCGCGATTCCGAAACCTTCGCCGATCTGCTTCCAGCGGGCGAACTCGTCGGGATGGATCCAGCGCGCGACCGGCAGGTGATGCGAGGTGGGTCGCAGGTACTGGCCCATCGTCACGATGCTCACCCCGACCGAAGCCAAATCGGCGAGGCAACCGTCGACTTCTTCGACCGACTCGCCCATCCCGAGCACCAGACCCGACTTGGTGGTGAGACCAGCCGAGCGCGCGGCCGACAAGACGCCGAGGCTGCGCGCGTAACCGGCCGAGGGTCGCACCGCTCGCTGCAGACGCGCCACCGTTTCGATGTTGTGATTGAACACGTCGGGTCGCGCGCGATAGAGCGGCGCGAACGAGGCCACGTCGCCTTTGGCGTCGGACACCAGGGTCTCGACGCGCGTGTGCGGGCTGCGTTTGCGAATGGCTTCGACGCAGGCCGCCACGTGTGTCATGCCGCCGTCCTCGAGATCGTCGCGCGCGACCATCGTGAGCACGGCATGCGACAGGTTCATTCGCACGACCGCCTCGGCCACCCGCTGAGGTTCGTCGACGTCGGGGGCTTCGGGCTTGCGCGTGTCGACCAAGCAGAAACCACACGCGCGAGTACAACGCTCACCGAGCACCATGAACGTGGCCGTGCCATCTCGCCAGCATTCGGACAGGTTGGGACACCCGGCTTCTTCGCACACGGTCACCAGACCGAGATCGCGCAGAGTGGACTTCACCGCGAGCACTTCCGGACCGATCGACACCTTGGGTCGCAACCACTCGGGTTTGCGATCGGACACGTCGAGGCCACCCGACACGCCCGCATCGTGGAGGCGAGCATTCGACCGAGTGCCGACACGAACCGGCTCACCCGGACCCTCACCGCGCGAGAAACGCGACAAGTCGTCGGGACGGTGCACCCAGGCGACGTCTTGTCGTTCGACCGCGCCGTTGGCCCAGCGTTCGGCGGCCAGACGAACGACGATGTCGACCACGGCCCGCATCTCGACGTCGACACCTTCTTCGCGCAGCGACGTGACCGGACGATCGCCGATTCCGCACGGAACGATGTGTTCGCGCATGTAGGTGAGGTCGGTGGACACGTTCAGCGCGAACCCGTGCATTGTGCGACCGTTGGCGAGGCGAACACCGATCGCGCAGATCTTGCGCGGAGCGGGGCCGTGCACATCGACCCACACGCCCGGAAAGTCGGGAAGACGACCAGCGTCGCGTACCCCGAGTTCGGTGAGTGTGTCGATCACGATCTGTTCGACGGCGCACACGTGTTGCGACGCACCGATGCGATTGTCGAGCGAGATGATGGGATAGCCGACCAACTGACCGGGACCGTGATAGGTGATGTCGCCGCCGCGCTTGACCGACACGAAGTCGGCTCCCACCGCCGCCGGATCACACTTCAGGTTCTTGTCGAGTTCGGCCCGCGGACCGTACGTGAAGACGTGCGGATGCTCGAGGAGCAGCAGATGGTCGTCGTGGCCGTGCTCGAACAACGCGGTCTGGAGCGCGAGAGCCTCCAAGTACGGAACTCGGCCCAGCCAGCGCGCTCGGAACATCGATCAGATCTCGGGTAGCCAGTCGCGGGATTCGAGGATGTCCTTCACGCGCACGAGGAAGCCGGCGGCGTAGGCACCATCGAACGCGCGATGATCCCAACTCATGGCCAGGTTGCCCGTGGGATGAATGGCGATGCTCTCGCCTCCCGACGGCAGAGTGACGACGACGGGTCGACGCACGATCGCATCGGTGGACAGGATCGCGACCTGCGGCTGGTTGATGATCGGCATGGTGAGCACCGATCCGGCCGAACCGTTGTTGGAAATCGTGAAGGTTCCACCGGCGATCTCGTCGGGCGACAACTTGCGGCTGCGCGCGCGACCGGCGAGATCGTTGATCTCACGAGCGATCGCTCGCAGGCGCTTGCCTTCGGCGCTGCGCACGACCGGAACCAGCAGACCCCGGTAATCGAGATCGACCGCGATGCCGAGGTCGACGTAACGGTGCACCACGAGGTCGTCGCCGTTGATGCTCGCGTTCATGTGCGGGAAGTCGGCCAACGCATCGACCACCGCGCGAGCGATGAAGGGCAAGTACGTGAGGCTGTAGCCCTCTTGCGCCTTGAACTCGGCCTTCACGCGGTTGCGCGTGGAGTCGACGTTGGCGAAGTCGACCTCGACCACGCTGAACGCGTGCGGGCTGACGTTCCTCGACATGACCATGTGCGAGCCGGTGGCCTTGCGAATCTTCGACAGCGACACCACGTCGTCGCGATCGCCCACGCGCACGGTGGGCTGGGGCGCGGCCGGGGATGCTGACGGCGACGATGCGACCGGCGCGGGAGCAGGTGCAGGAGCCGGTGCCGGCGCCGATGCTGCGGCAGGTGCTGGCGCTGGTGCGGCCGGAGCCGAGCCGTGCTTGTCGATGTGATCGAGCACGTCTTCGCGAGTGATTCGACCGCCCGGACCCGATCCGGTGATGCGATCGACGTCGAGACCGTGCTCGGCCACGAGGCGACGCACGACCGGCGACAACAGACGATGGTCGCCCGACAGGGCGGCCGCGGCGGCGGGTGCCGGGGCCGGAGCGGGAGCAGGGGCCGGAGCAGGAGCGGGGGCGGGGGCGGGGGCCGGAGCAGGAGCAGGCGCGGGAGCCGGGGCCGGAGCAGGAGCAGGGGCCGGAGCAGCAGCCGGAGCCGGAGCCGAACCGGCGGCACCCACCACGGCGATGACCGCGCCGACGGGAACCGTTTCGCCTTCGGGCACGCGAATCTCGATGAGCACTCCGGCGACCGGTGACGGAACCTCGGTGTCGACCTTGTCGGTGGACACTTCGAACAACGGCTCGTCGGCCGCCACGGAGTCGCCCACCTTCTTGAACCAACGCGTGATGGTTCCTTCGGTGACCGTCTCACCCAACTGCGGGAGCGTGACCTCTGCCATCGTGATTCCTCTCGATTCTCAGGCGTTCAGGCTTCGTCCGGTGAGCGACAACACCGTCTCACCGAACAACTCGGACAGACTCGGGTGCGGTTGCACGAACTCGGCGATTTCGTCGACGGTGGCTTCCCAGTTGACGGCGAGATAGCCGCCCGACAACTGCTCGGTGACCCACGGGCCGACCATGTGCACACCCAGTACTTGTCCGGCCGAACCATCGGCGTTGCGCTTGGCGACGATCTTCACCAGACCATCGAGCTCACCCAAGATCTGGGCGCGGCTATTGGCACGGAACTGATGCTTGGCCACGACCACGTCGAGGCCCTGTTCCTTGGCGGCGTCTTCGCCCGGTCCGGCCCAGGCCACTTCGGGGTGGCAGTAGATGGCCCACGGCACGCGGTCGTACGCGATGGGTGCCGGGCCTTCTCCCAACATGTGCTTCACGGCCAGAATCGCTTCGGCGTAGCCGACGTGCGCGAGTTGCGGCGTGTTGACCAGATCGCCGATGGCGTACACGCCCGGCTCACCCGTGCGACACCACGCATCCACGTCCACGAATCCACGTTCGGTGACCTTGACCGCCGTGCCCTGCAATCCGAGCAGATCGGCGAAGGGGCGGCGACCGACCGACACCACCACGGCGTCGACTTCGAGTTGTTCGCCCTCACCGAACGACACCACGGTTCCACCCGACGCGTTGGGCGTGTGGCCCTTCACCATCACACCGGTACGGATGTCGATGTTCTTCTTCTTGAACGACTTCACGACCACGTTGGCGACGTCGGTGTCGAGGCCGGGAAGGATCTTGGGTAGACCTTCGAGGATCGTGACCTTCGAGCCGAGATCGGCGAAGGTGGACGCGAACTCACAACCGATCGCGCCGCCACCGATGACGGCCACGCGCGCGGGCACGTAATCGAGGTCGAGCACTTCGTCGCTCGTCATGATCGGGCCACCGCGATCGAAACCCGGGACGGTGCGCGGCACCGAACCGGCAGCGAGGATGACGTTGGCACCCTGAAGGACGGTCGACGATCCGTCGCTCATCGACACGTTCACGGTGCGGTTGGCGCCGAGCGATCCGGTTCCGTTGAACACGGTGACCTTGCGCGACTTGCAGAGTCCGCCGATGCCCTTCACCAGCCCGTCGACGATCTTGCGCTTGCGCGCCTGGGTCACGGCGAAGTCGACCGACGGAGCCGAGGCGTTGATGCCGAACTCGGCGGCGTGAGCCACGTGCCGGTGCACCGACGCGGTCTCGAGAAATGCCTTGGCCGGGATGCAGCCACGGTTGAGGCAGGTGCCGCCGAGAGCGTCGCGTTCGACCAGGGCCACGTTGACACCAGCCGACGCCGCGTACAGCGCAGCGCCGTAGCCTCCCGGGCCTCCACCGATCACGACGAGATCAAATTGCTCGGCCGTACAGACCACCTCCGCGAACCATGCGCCTCTGGCGCTGTGCAGGGCCTAAAGGTAGCGGGTGAGACCTGCTTCCGAAGGCCCTGATGACCCCTGTCATGCGGGTGTTACCCGCGGGTCACCGCAGCGTCCCGCGCGCGACGATCAGGGTTTCCACTGGCTCTGTTCGCCGGCCCGCGTGTAGGCCACGGCCTGCAACACCTCCACGGCCACGAATCGGACCGTGCAGGTGATCGAACCCTCGGGCGGAACCACGGTCCGCGCGTCGCAGGCTCCCGAGGTCACCGCACCGCTGGGTTCGGTGATGCTGCCGTCCCCGAAGAGCCGCCAACCTTTCAGAACGCTCTCACCCGGCACACCGGCCATCGTCACCACGGCATCGGTGCCGTCGGGCCCGACGGTCACGCGATCGACCGACACGGTCATGTCGCCGAGCCGCGACGACTGGCCGACGGACAGGAACCGAACCTCTTGACGGTCCCCCGCGAGCTGGAACGCGAACACCACACCGGCCAACAAGATGAGCAACGCACAACCCGCCGACAAGAGGAGCAATGTTCGGGTCTTCATGTGACGTCCAGCCTACGAATGAGCCGTGGGATCTGCGCTCCCGATCAGGCGGGCCTTCGCACTCGGTCGTAGCCTGACCGCGTGTCCCCCCGCACCCTCGCCATCACCGGGGCCAGTGGCCTCATCGGCACTGCACTCGCCGACCATCTGACTCGTCGCGGTGATCGCGTCGTTCGATTCACCCGTTCGGGTTCGTCGAGCAACGACACCATCGCCTGGAACCCGGCTTCCGGATCCATCGACTCCGAACGACTGCGCGGCGTCGATGCGGTCGTCCACATGGCTGGTGCCGGTATCGGCGACAAGCGCTGGACCGACTCGTACAAGCGCGAGATTCTCGACAGCCGCACCAAGAGCACGTCGCTTCTCGCATCCACCTTGGCGAGTCTGAGCGACGGGCCCAAGGTTCTTCTGTCGGGTTCGGCCATCGGCTACTACGGCGAATCCGAAACCACGTCGTTCACCGAAGAGTCGGCCCCCGGCGCCGGATTCCTCGCCGATGTGTGCGTGCAGTGGGAAGCCGCCACCGAAGTGGCCGAGAAGGCCGGCATTCGCGTTGCACACGTGCGCACCGGCATCGTGCTCAGCCCGCGCGGTGGCGCGCTCAACAAGTTGTTGCCGCTGTTCAAGATCGGCGCCGGCGGGCGCATGGGTTCGGGGCGTCAGTGGCAGAGCTGGATCTCCATCGATGACGAAGTGCAGGCGATCGATCACTTGCTGTCCTCGTCGGTGACTGGCGCCGTCAATCTCACCGCACCGCAGCCGGTCACTCAAGCCGAGTTCACCAAGACTCTGGCCCGCGTGTTGAAGCGTCCGTCGTTCGTGCCGGTTCCGTCGTTCGGTCCGAAGTTGTTACTCGGCTCCGAGTTGGCCGACGCGCTGCTGTTCACCGGCCAGCGTGTCGAGCCGAAGGTCTTGCTCGCCGACGGCTACGCGTTCGTTCACCGCGATCTCGAATCGGCTCTGCGTTCACTTCTCGGCCGCCCGGCCTGAGCGAGGCTCGTCGCGGTGTCGTCACTGCCCCGAACGCCTCTTCCTGATTCCGTCGACGTCGCCATCGTCGGCGCCGGATTGGCCGGACTCGCGGCCGCCCGAGTCGTTCACGAAGCCGGATCGTCGGTCGTGGTGCTCGAGTCATCCGACGGCGTCGGCGGTCGAGTTCGAACCGACGAGGTGGATGGGTTCCTGCTCGATCGCGGCTTCCAGGTGCTGCTCACCGCGTATCCCGAACTTCATCGGCAGTTCGACGTGACGGCGCTCGACTTGCGGGCCTTCGACCCGGGCGCACTCGTGTGGCGCAATGGTCGTGGCTACGAAGTGTCCGATCCGTTCCGCAAACCGACGAGCGTGGTGTCCACTGCGCTGGCTCCGGTTGGTTCTCCGTTCGACAAGGCACGCATCGCGTTACTGCGTCGCCGCGTGCGAACCGGTCACGCCTCGCAACTCCTTCGTGGTGACGACATGACCACGCGCTCACTTCTCGAATCGTCCGGATTCTCGAGCACCATGATCGAGCGGTTCTTCACTCCCCTCGTCGGCGGCATCCAGCTCGACCCGCAACTGTCGGCATCGCGTCGCATGTTCGACGTGATCTTCCGCATGCTCGCCGACGGCGACGCCGCCGTTCCGGCCCGTGGCATGGGGCAGTTGTCGGCCCAGTTGGCCTCGCGCGTACCTGCCGAAGTGATCCACCTCTCCACACCCGCGATCGGTGTCGGTCCGGGCGAGGTTCGCGTCAGCGACGATCGAGTGGTGAAGGCGCGCGCGGTGGTCGTCGCCACCGAAGGTCCGGTGGCTCGGCGATTCGTCGACGTTCCCGACGTGGCCTCGCGATCGGTGTCGTGCGTCTACTTCGCAGCCGACCGCGCACCCACCGCATCGAAGGCCATCGTGCTCGACGGCACGGGACGCGGTCCGGTCCTCAACATCGCGGTCATGAGTAACGTGAGTCCGTCGTACGCACCGTCGGGCCAGCACTTGATCGCCGCGGCGATCCCGGGTCGAACCGACGGCGACCTCGAGGCCGACGCCCGTCGACAACTCGCCGGCATGTTCGGCACGGCCGTGAATTCGTGGCGCCATCTGCGCACCTACTCCATCGCCCACGGCCAGCCCGATCAGTCGCCGCCGTTCTCGCCCAAAAAGCCGGTGTCCCTGGGTCACGGGCTCTTCGTGTGCGGCGATCATCGTGACACCGCATCGATTCAAGGAGCGTTGTACTCGGGGCGTCGCACCGGTCGCGCGGTCGTGGAATCATTGTCGAGTTGAGTCGAGTCAGTTCACCGCAATCATCAACGAAAGAGAGTCGTCATGGCCGGAAGTGACCCCAAGAAGATCGTGTCCGTCAACAAGGTCGTGGCCGCCACACCGCAGCAGATCTTCGATCTCCTGGCCGACCCCAAGCGTCATGCCGACATCGACGGATCGGGTTCGGTGAAAGCGGCGCAGTCCGACGCTCCGGCTCGCTTGTCGCTCGGCGCCAAGTTCGGCATGGACATGAAGATCGGTGCCCCGTACAAGATCACCAACGAAGTGGTCGAGTTCGACGAAGGCAAGCGCATCGCCTGGCGCCACTTCGGTGGACACGTGTGGCGTTACATTCTCGAGCCCACCGACGGGGGCACATTGGTGACCGAGCAGTTCGACTTCAACGGCAGCAAGTCACAGCTCATGTTGCGCGCGATCAGCGCTCCGGGCCGCAACAAGCAGTCGATGATCGCCACCCTCGATCGGTTGGCGAAACTGTTCGCGTAGTCGTCAGGGCTGATACAGCCCGAACACACCGCGCAATGCGTCGCTGATCTCGCCGAGTGTCGCGTCGGCCCGCAGTGCTTCCTTCATCGGGTACAGCACGTTCTGAGTGCCGCGGGCCGCATCGGCCACGCTCTGCAACGCGGCGTCGACCTTCGCGCGATCGCGCTTGGCCTTGTACTCGGCCAATCGGGCCTTCTGGCCACGCTCGAGTGTCGGATCGATCGGGAACACCTCGGGTTCGGGGTCGTCGTCGACCGAGAACTTGTTGAGACCCACGATGACTCGCTCGTCGTCGTCGATCGACTTCGTGTACTCGTACGCCGCCTGCTCGATTTCGTCCATCTGGTAGCCCGTCTCGATCGCGGCGACGGCGCCACCCATGTCGTCGATCTTGGCGATGTACTCGAGAGCGAGGCGCTCGATCTCGTCGGTGAGCGTCTCGACGAAGTAACCACCGGCGAGCGGATCGGGAGTGTCGGCGACGCCGCTCTCGTAACCGATGATCTGCTGGGTGCGCAACGCGATGCGTGCCGCCCGTTCGGTGGGGAGACTGAGGGCCTCGTCGAAGCCGTTGGTGTGCAAGCTCTGGGTTCCGCCCATGACGGCGGCCATCGACTGCACGGCCACACGCACGATGTTGTTCTCGGGCTGTTGAGCCGTGAGCGTGCTTCCGCCGGTTTGCGTGTGGAAGCGCAGCAGTTTGCTGGCTTCTTTCTTCGCCCCGAAACGCTCGGACATGATGCGATACCAGATGCGGCGAGACGCGCGGAACTTGGCTACTTCTTCGAAGAAGTTGTTGTGGGCGTTCCAGAAGAACGACAGGCGCGGAGCGAAATCGTCGACGTCGAGGCCGGCCGCCACCGCCGCTTCCACGTAGGCGATCCCGTTGGCGATCGTGAACGCGATCTCCTGTACGGCGGTCGAGCCGGCCTCACGAATGTGGTAGCCGGAGATCGAGATCGTGTTCCACTTCGGAACATTCGCGGCGCAGTACTCGAAGATGTTGGTGATGATCCGCATCGACGGCTTGGGCGGATACACGTAGGTGCCGCGCGCGATGTATTCCTTCAACAGGTCGTTCTGGATGGTGCCGCTGATGGCCGTGGACGGAACACCCTGTTCTTCGGCGACCAGCTCGTACATGAGCAGCAGGATGGCTGCGGTCGAGTTGATGGTCATCGACGTGGTGACCTTGTCGAGCGGCAGGTCCTTCAGCAACAGACGCATGTCGGCCATCGAGTCGATGGCCACACCGACCTTGCCCACTTCACCTTCGGCGCGAGCGTGATCGGAGTCGTAACCCATCTGTGTGGGCAAGTCGAACGCACACGACAATCCGGTCTGTCCCGCGGCCAACAAGAACTTGAAGCGTTCGTTGGTGGACTCGGCCGTGCCAAAGCCGGCGTACTGGCGCATCGTCCACAACTTGCCGCGGTACATCGTGGGGTACACGCCGCGGGTGTAGGGCGGCTGACCGGGAGTTCCCAACCGCTCGGCCGGATTCCAGCCCGCGAGGTCGTCGGCGGTGTAGAGAGCCTTGACCGGAATTCCCGAGTCGGTGCGCTTGTCGTCACTCATCGTGAGAAGCGTAGGAGCGATTCGGCCGTGCGCACCCATCCGGTGGGCACGAAGCACGAACCCGACTCAGTGGGCGGCGACGAGTGCGATTTCCATCAGCCATTCGGGGCGTGCCAGAGCGGGCACGGTGACCAGCGTGCTCGCGACCCGATGGCCACCGAGTGCACTGTCCCGCGCCGCCATCACCGGCGCCAAAGGCTGTCCGTTCATCACGTAGGTGGTGACCGACACGACGTCACGCGGGCTCATGCCCGCTTCGGCGAGGATCGCGGTGAGATTGGCCCACACGGTCTGCGCCTGCTCGGCGATGGACGTCGGCACCGACCCGTCGGGAGCGATCGGCACGATGCCCGAGGTGTGGAGCCAGCGTTGGGTCGACTCCGAGACGATCGCGTGGGCGTAGTTGGCGGCGGTCGGAGCGATGGATGCCGGGGCGATCTCTCGGTTCACCCACCCAGTGTGGCATTCGAGGCAGTTCGGAACGAGATGGGACCGGCGCCGGGCCGAAGCCTGGCCGTCTAGCCTCGGAGCCATGACCACCACCGAAGATCCGTCATTGCGCGTGGCCGCAATGGGCAATGCGCAGTTGCTGGCTCTCCCCACTTTCGACAGCGTCGAGGACGAGCGTTTGTACCGCAAGCAGCGGCTGGCGGGCGCGTTGCGCATCTTCGGTCGCCTCGGATTCGGCGAAGGCGTTGCCGGACACATCACCGTGCGCGACCCCGAGAAGACCGATCATTTCTGGGTCAACCCATTCGGTTTGTCGTTCCGCCACATGCGCGTGAGCGATCTACTTCTCGTCAATCACCAGGGTGAGGTGGTCCACGGCGACATGCCGGTGAACCGCGCCGCGTTCGTCATTCACTCGGCCATTCACCAAGCACGTCCCGATGTGATCGCGGCTGCGCACGCTCACTCGGTACACGGCAAGGCGTTCAGTTCGCTCGGCATTCCGCTCGACCCGATCACACAGGACGCGTGCATCTTCTACGACGATCACCGTGTGATCTCCGAACAAGGCGGCGCCGTCGTGTTCGACATCGACGCCGGCAAGGAACTGGCGGCGGCGTTCCCCTCGGGCAAGGCTGCCATCCACCAGAACCACGGTCTGTTCACCGTGGGCACCACGGTCGAGGAAGCCGCGTTCTGGTTCATCACGATGGACCGTTCGTGCCAGGCGCAGTTACTCGCCATGGCGGCCGGAACACCGAAGAAGATTCGCCACGAGTACGCCGCGTACACGCAGGAACAGACCGGACACCATCTCGCCGGGTGGTTCCAGTTCCAGCCGCTGTGGCAAGAGATCTGCCGCACCGATCCGGAACTCTTCGACTGACTCGTCAACAGTCCTCGTCGTCGCCTCGGGCCGCATCCGTCGGCCCGGTCGGCTCGTTCATGGCCTCGGCTCCCCCCGAGGCTCTCTTCGTCCTCAGTGCAACGGCGCAGTACGTCGGGGCGACGATCGCGGTCAACCTGTTCGACGAGGTCGACCCGGCGAGTGTCGCCTGGCTGCGCGTGATCGGAGCATCGGTCGCCTTGATGTTGGTATCGGCATCGAATCTTCGACACCGTTTCACCAAGGCCGAATGGATCGCCCTAGCCGTGTTCGGAATCGCCACGTCGCTGATGAACACGTTCTTCTACTTGGCCATCGAGCGCATTCCGCTCGGCAAGTCGGTGACGATCGAGTTCATCGGGCCGATTCTCGTCGCGGCATTTCGCACGCGAACTCGACGCAACGCCGTGGCGTTGGCGGTGGCCGTGGTCGGCGTGATCGTTCTGTCGGGAGTGGAGATCAGCGGTGAGCCGCTCGGCATCATGTTCACTCTTCTGGCGTCGTCCATGTGGGCCACCTACATCGTGGTGGGTTCGCGCGTCGCCCAGCAGAGTCACGGCGTGGCCGGACTCGGTGTGGGCCTCGCGATCGGAGCACTCGCCATCGCTCCGATCGGTGCGCCGGGGAGTGGCGAGGTCTGGACCTCTCCACGCCTGCTCGTTCTGTGTCTGCTGGTGGGTTTGTTGTCGAGTGCGATCGGCTACGGAATCGACCAAGCCGTGTTGCGTCGCATTCCGATCCGGCGGTTCAGCGTTCTGCTGGCCCTGCTACCGGTGACGGCGGCCGTGGTGGGATTCATCGCGCTCGATCAACGACCAACCCTCGTCGATCTGGTGGGTATGGCCTTGGTCTTGACCGGCGTCGTGATCCAAGAGCGTGACGAGTTACTGGCGATCGAGGCCTGAAAACGAACGAGAACTGAAAACGACCGGCGCAGGTCAGTGCGAGAGCCACGGGGCGCAGAGGCCGTCGAGTTCGCGGACTTCGATGCGATCGCGGTTGTCCCACGTGACCACATTGGTCGGATCGGGACGCAGGTTGAACACTCGGAACGACATCTCGGTCGTGTCGACGGCGAGGATGCGTCCGATCAACGGCTCCCCCAGACCGAGCAACACCTTGATGGCCTCGAGCGCCTGAATCGATCCGACGATTCCGGGGAGCACACCGAGCACACCGGCCTCGGCGCACGACGGTGCGAGTTCGGCCGGCGGCGGCTCGGGAACCATGTCGCGATAGGTCGGACCCAACTTCGGGTGGAACACCGACACCATGCCCTCGAACCGGAAGATCGAGCCGTGCACCACCGGGATACCGAGCTTCACGCTCGCATCGTTGAGCAGGTAGCGCGAGGGGAAGTTGTCGGCACCGTCGACGATCACGTCGTAGCCGGTGATGATGTCGATGATGTTCTCGGCCGACAAACGAGTGTCGTAACACACCACGTTCACGTCGGGATTGAGTGCGGTGAGCGTCTTCTTCGCCGAATCGACCTTGCGGTCACCCACGCGATCGATGTTGTGCAAGATCTGACGCTGCAAGTTGCTGGCGTCCACTTCGTCCATGTCGACGATGCCGATCGTGCCCACACCAGCCGCGGCCAAATAGAGCGCAGCCGGTGAACCGAGTCCGCCGGCACCGAGAAGCAGAACCTTCGAGCCCAACAACTTGGCCTGGCCTTCCACACCGACTTCGGGCAGGAGCAGATGTCGCTTGTAACGATTCGACTGCTCAGCCGTCAGCGACGCCGGCGCCTTCCAGAGACGACCCTCGTCCTTCCACTTACCGAAGCCACCGGCCATCGACAGCACGTTCGTGTACCCGAGTTCTCCGAGTGTCTTGGCGGCGAACGCACTGCGCACTCCACCCGCGCAGTAGACGATCACGGGCGCGTTCTTGTCGGTGAGTCGCCCTTCCACCTGCGCCTCGAGATGGCCGCGCGAAATGTGCAACGCGCCGATCAGCGCGCCTTCGGCATGTTCGTCGGGTTCACGCACGTCGAGCACGGCGACGCCGCCCACGGCGATACGCGCTTCGGCACTCGCGGTGTCGATTTCGGTGATGGACGCCTTGGCGGCGGCCAGGAGGTCCCGGAATGTGGCCATGTGACGACCCTATCGCCATTCCCTACCGGATTGGTCGGGATTGAAATCGGGCCGGTCGCCCCCCGATCAGGTGCCGAGCAGGGCCGGCAACATCTCGCCGATCGGGCCGATCACCAGCGCGTGCGCGAATCGGTCCATCGACGTCGACTCCCCGTTCAGGATCACGACCCGGGCTCCGGCCTGGCGGGCTCGCGGCACGGTGTTGTTGACGGGACCCACCGACAACGTGGACCCGACGGCGAGAAACACGTCGCAGTCCTCGGCCGCCGCCATGGCCGCACCGATCACCTCGGGCACGAGTGGCTCACCGAACAGGATCGTCGAACTCTTCAACACGCCACCGCACAACAAACACGCCGGGTCGTCGTCGCCCTCGACCACGCGTTGAATCGACTCGCTCATGGGACGTCGGTCGCCGCAGTCCCAGCACAACGTGTCACGCCACGAACCGTGCACTTCGATTACACGTTCGCGGGGATGGCCGGCATCGAGATGGAGTCCATCGACGTTCTGCGTGATGATCGCGCGCAACGTACCCCTCTCCTCGAGTGACAACAGAGCGCGGTGGCCCGAGTTCGGCTGCGGCCGTTCGCGACCGAGATTGCGTACGCGGTTCTGCCACGCGACTCGACGTACTTCTCGGTCTCCGAGATAGTGCTCGATCGTGGCGGCCTTTTCGGCGGCCGGATTCTTGGTCCAGAGTCCGTTCGGCCCGCGAAAATCGGGGATTCCCGAATCGGTGGAAATGCCCGCCCCGGTGAGAACCGTGATGCGCCGAGCGTCGGCGATCCACGATGCGACGGTTGCGACATCGGGATCGTTGGCCGACGAGATCGTGTACACGGCGCCATTCTGCCCGCCTCCGTCCGCCTCGGCACGATCGTCGCCGTCCACACTCGCGCGCTTCCCCGCAACACGTTCATCATCCAGACCATCACTCAGGGCATCACTCAGAGCATCATTCGGAGCATCATTCGGAGCATCATGACCACCTTTCGTACCAAGCACCTCCTCGATCACGATCCGCACACACTGCACATCGTTCGCTGGGACGACCCGGTGGTCGAACGCCTCGGCCACGACGCACTCGGCGACTACGTCGAGACCTTCTGGCTCAGCACACTCGGCCCCACCGCCACCTGGCTGTTGCGCCGATTCGCCGTCGCTCTCGCCGAGCACCCCGAGGGTTGCACGATCGATCTTCCGTCCACTGCGGCCGCCCTCGGACTCGGCTGGGAGGACGGTCGCGCCAACCCGTTCGTGCGTTCACTCGAGCGCTTGTTGATGTTCGGTCTCGCACAAGCGAACGGCGACCGCCTGAACGTTCGCACCATCGTTCCGCCGCTGGCGTTCAAGCAGATCGCTCGCTTGCCCGAGCATCTGCGTTACGAACACGAAGCCTGGATGAACGGATCTCGTCGCGACGGCGTGGCCGTGGCGGCCTGCGGCTACGAGCCGCCGTTGGCTACTTCGACGGTCGCGCTGTCGGTCGGCTGAAGTCGAGGGCCAAGTTGGTGAGAAGACGCGTTCCGTAACCGGTCGCACCTCGACTGAGCCAACCCTCGTCGCCGTCGACGTTCATCGGGCCGGCGATGTCGAGATGCGCCCACGGCACGTCGGCGGTGAACTCGTTGAGGAAGAGCGCCGCGGTGATGGCTCCACCGTACGGTCCACCCACGTTCTTCATGTCGGCCACGTTCGAGTCGAGCAAACGGCGATACGAACGTTCGAGCGGCAACTGCCAAATCGGTTCGTCGGCTTCCTTGGCCGCCGACACCACCTGGTCGACGAAGCCCTGATGCGAACCCAACACACCGGCGAGCTTCGGGCCGAGTGCGGCGATGCATGCACCGGTGAGCGTGGCGATGTCGACGATGGCGTCGGGCTTCTGCTCGACCGCCAACGACAATCCGTCGGCCAGCACCAAACGACCTTCGGCGTCGGTGTTGTGGATCTCCGACGTCTTGCCGTTGCGGAACTTCAGAACGTCACCCATGGCCATCGCACTCCCCGACGGACGATTGTCGGTGCACATGAGATAACCCGTGACCTTGGTGCGACATCCGAGCGTCTTCAACACGCTCATCGACGCGAGCACGGCGGCCGCACCGCTCATGTCCATCTTCATGTTGGCGTGCATCGGGTCGGACGGCTTGAGGCTGATTCCACCCGAGTCGTACGTGATGCCTTTGCCCACCATCACGAGGTGACCGCGAGCGTTGCGCGGCGCGTACGTGAGGCGAACCATGCGCGGCGGTTCGGTGGAACCGCGATTCACGCCGAGCAATCCACCCAGCCCCATGACTTCAAGTTTGTCCTTGTCGAACACTTCGACCTCGAGACCCGATGCCTTGGCCACGGCCACCGCACGGTCGGCGAGCATGCGCGCGGTCAGGTGGGCCGGAGGCGTGTTGGCGAGATCACGAGCGAGAACCACCGCACCAGCGGTCGACCGGCCGCGAGCCACACCCGCTTCGGCGGCGCGCGCCTTGGCCGCGGTGGTGACGAGAGAGAGCTCGCTCGTGATCGACGCCGGCGACGACTTGAGTTCCTGGAATCGGTAACTCGCCATCACGAAACCTTCGGTGGCGGCCTGCGCGGCTGCGCGCGCGTCGAGGCGAACGGCATCCACGATCGAGAGCGCCACGTGCTTGCGCTTCGCCGTGACCCGAGCACACGCCGCGGCAGCGTTGCGCACGTCGGCGGACGTCGCCTTGCGCGGATCGCCGATGCCAACCGCCACCACCACACCACGGGCCGTGGGCACCACGAGGGTCTGGCCGAGGTTGCCGTCGAATCCGTTCTCCTTCAGTGCAGCGCGACTCAGGCCGAGGCCGCGCGGAACCGTGCCGGTGCTGCCGACGGCGAAGGCCTGTGCATCAGCCGAGCGGGGTGCGGAGCGGGTGGTGGAGACGTTCGGTGCCGGATTCGATGTCATGAACGAATCATGACACGCGGCGTACGGGAAGGCTCTGGCCCTCCTGCCAACGCGCCATGGTCCACAACAGATCGGACAGGCGGTTGAGGTACGGCACGACCTGTGAGGGTGACGGTGCCGCCGAGATCGAGTGGCGTTCGGCGCGCCGCACGACCGTGCGCGCGATGTCGAGCCAGGCCGACACCGTGTTGCCACCGGGAACCACGAATTCGGCGGGCGGCTCGAAGCGCGCATCGAGGCCGTCGATCGAGGTCTCGAGGCGAGCCACCATGTCGGTGGTGACGGCCGACGAACCAGGTGTCAACTTCGAACGATTTTCGGGCAGCGTGGCCAACTCGGCCATCAGGACCCAGAGGTCGCGCATGATCGGAACGAGCATCAATTCGACTTCGGAGCCCGCGCCGGCTTGGGCCCGTGCCATTCCGAGCACGGCCTGCGCTTCGTCGACCGAACCGTACGCCCGCGGCAGGGTGCTGTCTTTCGGGACGCGACCACCGTAAAAGAGGCCGGTCGACCCATCGTCTCCGTGGCGGGTGTAGATGCGTTCGCGCGGCACTCGGGAAACGGTAATACCCACGTTCGGTCCGCTACCGACCGTCCAGCACAAGTCACACCGTGCGCACAGCTCGGAATTCACGAATACTCCCCGGCCTCACGAACCCCCAGAGGTAGCGTTCTCGTCGATGTCGCGCCAGCCCTACATGGATGCCGTCAACGAACGGGTCATCGTGTTCGACGGCGCCTTTGGCACCTTCGTGCAAGGCCTCGACCTCGGGCCCGACGATTTCGGTGGCGCATCGCTCGAAGGGTGCAACGAGATGTTGTGCCTGAGCCGCCCCGACGTGATCCGTCAGATGCACGCGGCCTTCCTCGACGTCGGCGTCGACGCCCTCGAGACGGCGAGCTTCGGAAGCTTCAGCACCGTGCTCAACGAATACGCGATTCCGGAGAAGGCCTTCGACCTCAACGTCGCCGCCGCCCGACTGGCCCGCGAGGTGGCCGCCGAGTACGAGACCGACGGGCGCACGCGTTTCGTCGCGGGCTCGATCGGACCCGGCACCAAGTTGCCGAGTCTCGGCCACATCCGATTCGCCGAGTTGCGCGACGCGTACCAAGAGCAAGCCCGCGGACTTCTCGTGGGTGGCGTCGACTTGTTCTTGATCGAAACGTGCATGGATCTTCTGCAGATCAAGGCGGCGATGATCGGTTGCCGACGCGCCATGACTGCTGAAGGCCGCGCGGTTCCGATTCAGGTGCAAGTGACCATGGAGACGACCGGTCGCATGCTCGTGGGAAGCGAGATCGGCGCCGCCCTCACCGCCATCGGTGCCATGCGCCCCGACGTGCTCGGCATCAACTGCGCAACGGGCCCGGCCGAGATGCAGGAGCATCTGCGTTTCCTGGCTCAGTCGTCACCCTTCCCCATCAGCGTGCTCCCGAACGCCGGCCTGCCGAGTGTCGTCGACGGTCGCACGCATTACGACCTCACACCGGCCGAACTCGCGCAGTTCCATCGTCATCACGTCGACGATCTCGGTATCGGCATCGTCGGTGGTTGTTGCGGAACCACGCCCGAGCACATGCGCGCGGTCGTGGAAGCAGTGGGTGGTCGAAGTGCACCCCACCGCTCGGCCTCGTTCGAAGCGAGCGTGTCATCGATCTACTCGTCGGTACCCATCGCGCAGGACAACTCGTTCCTCATCGTCGGTGAGCGCACCAACACCAACGGGTCGAAGGCGTTCCGCGAAGCGATGATCGCATCCGATTGGGACAACTGCAGCAAGATGGCCACCGAACAGGTGCGCGAGGGTGCTCATGTCCTCGACGTGTGCGTCGACTACGTCGGTCGTGACGGCACCGTCGACATGGACGAGATCGCCAGTCGGTTCGCTACTCAGGCCAGCGTGCCACTCGTCCTCGACTCGACCGAACCTCCGGTGATGGAAGCCGGCCTGCAACACATCGGTGGACGAGCCATTCTCAACTCGGGCAATCTCGAGGACGGCGAAGCTCCGGGTAGCCGGCTCGATCGTGTGTTCTCGCTGGCCCGCGAATACGGCGCCGCGGTCGTGTGTCTCCTCATCGACGAACGAGGTCAGGCCCGCGACGTCGAGTGGAAGATGGAGATCGCGCATCGTCTGCACCGCATCGCAGTCGATCGTTACGGCCTCAGCGCCCACGACCTCATCTTCGACGCGCTCACCTTCCCGCTGTCCACCGGCGACGACGACCTCCGTCTCGACGCCAAGCACACCATCGACGCGATTCGCCGCATCAAGGCCGAGATTCCGGGGGCGTTCACCACGCTCGGCGTGTCGAACGTGAGCTTCGGCCTCAAGCCGGCTGCCCGCCAGGCGCTCAACAGCGTGTTCCTGCACGAGTGCGTGGCGGCCGGCCTCGATTCGGCCATCGTGCACGCCGGCAAGATCGTGCCCTTGGCTCGCATGCCCGAAGAACACAAGCAGGTGTGCCTCGACCTCGTGTACGACCGACGCACACCCGACTACGACCCGCTGAGGAAGTTGCTCGAGATCTTCGAAGACGTCGCGACGGTTGGCAGTCAGAAAGAAGACCGTTCCGACTGGCCCATCGACGAACGCCTGAAGCACCGCATCATCGACGGTGATCGAGACGGCCTCACCGACGATCTCGATGCCGCGCTGGCCGCTGGCTACGCTCCGCTGTCGATCGTCAACGACATCCTGCTCGACGGCATGAAGGTGGTCGGCGAGTTGTTCGGTTCGGGGCAGATGCAGTTGCCGTTCGTGCTCCAGTCAGCCGAGACCATGAAGACCGCGGTTGCGCATCTCGAACCGCACATGGAGAAAGTTGGCGGATCGTCCGCGAAAGGCAAGTTGGTGTTGGCCACCGTCAAAGGCGACGTTCACGACATCGGCAAGAACCTGGTCGACATCATCTGCACCAACAACGGCTACGAGGTGCACAACCTCGGCATCAAGATCCCGATCTCCGAGATGCTCACCAAGGTGAAAGAAGTCGGCGCCGACGCGCTCGGCATGAGCGGCCTCCTCGTGAAGTCCACGCTCATCATGCGCGAGAACCTGACGGAGATGAACGACCTCGGCTTGGACGAGGTTCCGGTTCTGCTCGGCGGCGCGGCTCTCACTCGTAGTTACGTCGAGAACGATTTGCGCGAGGTGTACAACGGCCGGGTCTTCTATGGCCGCGACGCGTTCGAAGGCCTGCGAACCCTCGATCGCATCATGGAGATCAAGCGCACCGGTGTCGACGACCCCGAATTCGGGCGTGTACCCACCGGGCGCAACATCCCGAAACGGTCCGACCACGCCGAAGCGCCAGTCGAACTCCCCGTCCGCTCACCCGATGTGGCCGCCGACAATCCGGTGTTCACTCCCCCGTTCCTCGGGTCGCGCATCGTGAAGGGCATCTCGCTCGACGAGATCGCCGAGTACGTGAACGAGACCGCGCTGTTCCGCAATCAATGGCAGTTCCGACCGGAGGGCTCCGAGTCGGACGACGAGTTCAAGGAACGAATTCGCGCCGTGTTCCGCAGCGAACTCGCCACCGCCAAGGCCGGTGGCTATCTGGTGCCGCAAGTGGTGTACGGGTATTACTGCGTGAACGCCGATGGCGACGACCTCGTGGTCTGGACCGACGAGTCGCGCAGCACCGAGGCGTGCCGTTTCCACTATCCGCGTCAGAGCCAAGCCCCGTTCATGTGCATCGCCGACTTCTTCCGTCCGGTCGGATCCGAACCCGATTACGCCGCGTTCCACATCGTGACGATGGGTGCCGCGGTGAGTGATCGTGCGGCTGAGCTGTTCGCCGCGAACGAGTACCAGAAATACATGCTCGTCCACGGTCTGGGTGTCGAGATGGCCGAAGCACTCGCCGAACTCTGGCATCGTCGCATCCGCAGCGAGTGGGGTTTCGTGGACGAGGACGGACCATCGATCGGCGGATTGTTCCGCCAGCAGTATCGCGGCGGTCGTTACTCGTGGGGTTACCCGGCCTGTCCCGATCTCGAGGACAACGCCACCGTCGCTCGGCTGCTCGAAGCCGGGCGCCTCGGCATCCAGGTGAGTGAAGAAACGGGATGGCAGTACCAGCCCGAGCAGACAACCTCGGCGATCATCTGCCACCATCCGCGGGCGAAGTATTTCGTCGCGCGCTGAGAGATTCGGAGACATCCATGAAGAAGTTGGCTGTTCGACTCGTCGTTCTCGCCCTCGTCGCTGTTGCCGTCGTGTACGGCGCGATCCTGCTCTGGACGAAGGTCATCAACAAGCCCGAGGACGAACTCTCCACCGACGATCTGTCGGCCGCGCTGGTCGAACCAACCGTGACGACTGTGACCGCTGTGACGACCGGGGCGACCGGAGCGACCGACACGGTTGCCGAGGGTGTGTCGGGCGTGTGGGTCGCCACATCCGAATCGACCCTCGGCTATCGAGTGAAAGAAGTTCTCGGCGGTGTCGACACCGAAGGTGTGGGACGAACGAGCGCCGTCGACGGATCGATCACGATCGATGGAACGGTCGTCGTCGAGGGCGGCTTCTCGGTGGAGGTCGGATCGATCAAGAGCGACAGTTCGCGTCGTGACGGTCAGTTCACCGGTCGCATCATGGACGCCGCCACCTTTCCCACGGCCTCGTTCGTGATCACGCAACCGATCGACTTCGGATCCATCCCGACCGATGGCCAGCAGATCACGGTCGACGCCACCGGCGACCTCACGCTGCGAGGTTCCACCAAGACCGTCACCTTCCCACTGACCGCCGAGTACTCGAACGGTCGCGTCGGAGTGTTCGGAAACATCCCGATCGTATTCGCCGAGTACGGCATACCGAATCCGTCGAATCAATTCGTGACCACTGGCGACGACGGATTGCTCGAGTTCGTTCTGGTGTTCGAGCGCGGCTGATCCGGGTCGAACACACTGCTCTCACACGGTCGGCTGACTGCGTTCCCATGCCGCGGCCAGGGCCGCGTAGCGACCGCCCAGCGCCACCAACTCGTCGTGCGTTCCGAGTTCGGCCAGACGACCTTGATCGACGACGGCGATGCGATCGGCTCGGCGAACCGTCGAGAGGCGATGGGCGACCACCACGACGGTACGGCCGCGCATGAGGCGCTCGAGGGCCGCTTCGACCTCGGCTTCCGTGCCCGGGTCGAGATTGGAGGTGGCTTCGTCGAGCACCAAGACGGCCGGATCGACCAAGGCCGCCCGCGCCAGAGCCACCAGTTGACGTTCACCGGCCGACAGTCGCGAACCGCGTTCGCGCACGTCGGTGTCGAGTCCGTCGGGAAACTGTTCGAAGCGCTCGAGTGCCCCGATAGAGGCCAGTGCGCTTTCGACCTCGGCGTCGGTCGCATCGGCTCGCGCGATGCGCACGTTGTCGCGAATCGAACCGCTGAAGCAGAAACCTTCTTGGGGCACCACCACGATGCGTTCGCGCAGTTCCTTCAGCGAGGCCTCTCGTAGGTCGACACCACCGAATCGCACGACCCCGGTGAGGCCCGAGGAGGGCGAACGTGTCGGGTCGTACAAACGGGCCATCAACTTGGCCAGTGTCGACTTGCCCGCACCGGTGGGACCCACCAGTGCGAGACGTTCACCGTCGGCCACCGACATGGTGACCGACTCGAGCGCCGGACGTTCGGCACCTTGATACGCGAACGTCACCTCGCGCACGTCGATCGCGCCCCGACGCGGCAGCGGAGCGGGTGAATTGACCTCGTTCACATCGGGCACGGCGTCGATGATCGCGAACAACTTGTTGAGAGCGGCCGTGGACGACTGCACCGTGTTGTAGAGCTGGCTCAACTGCTGCACCGGGTCGAACAAGTTGGCCAGCAGGAGGATGAACGCGGTGACGGTGCCGAGGGTGACCTCGTCACGATGCACGAGCCAGCCGCCGATGCCGATGATCGCTCCGGTTGCCGCGATGCCCGCGAACTCGACCAAACCGAAGTACCACGTGCTCACACGCACGCTGCGCATGTGCGAGCCGAACAACGCCCGGTTGGTCGTACGGAACTTGGCGCTGTACGCCGCCTCCTGGCCGTAGGCCTGGATCACGCGCACACCCGTGATGCCCTCCTGCAGAGTCGACAAGTTGTTGCCCACTCGTTCACGCACCTCGAGATAGGCCTGATTGGAGAGACGCTGGAATCGGATGGACGCCAACACGATGAACGGGAACACTGCGAAGGCGACCAGCGCCAGTTCCCACGACATGGCGAACAGCAGGACGGTCGACATCAACAGCAACAGGAAGGCCGACACGAACTGCAGCAGACCGAACTGGATGAGTTCACTCATCGATTCGATGTCGGCCGTCATTCGCGACACCAGAACGCCCGCCTTCTCACGATCGAAGAAGGCCATCGACTGCCGTTGCAGGCGGCGGAACACCAACAGCCGCAGATCGCGAAGGAATCCCTCGCCGGCACGATTGATCGCGACGTACTGCAGTCGACCGACCACGTACCCCACGATCACGACGACCACGTACAACCCGACCACCACGTTGAGCGTGGCGCCGTCGCGATCCTTGATGCCGTGGTCGATCCCGAAACGCACGAGAACGGGTCCGGCCAACGACACCAGCGTGCTGATCACCACCAAGCCGAACGCGATCAGGATGAGACGGCGTTGGTCACGAGCGAGCGAGTACGTGCGTCGCAGGACCCCGACCGTCTCGGTGCGATCGAGGCGGTCCTCGTCGCTGATGGCCGACATGCCCCACATCTAGACCTGCCCCTCATCGGGCGATGACGCCCGTGAACGCACGATCTCACCGGTGGCCACGTCGTGGGCCGCGGCCGGCGACGGCACCGGCGCGTCGTCGTCGCCGGCGTCGTCGCGCACGGCCCAGGCCGCGAGGACTTGGCGGTAGCGACTGTCGGACGCGAGCAGTTGATCGTGGGTTCCCACCGCGGCCACTCGACCACCGTCGAGCAGCACTACCGTGTCGGCCAAGGCGATGGTGCCCGGACGGTGCGCGATGACGATCGTGGTGCGCCCCTTCATGACCGTGGCCATCGCGTCACGGATCTCGTGCTCCTTCGACGGATCGACCGCCGAGGTCGCATCGTCGAGCACGAGAACTCGTGGATCGGACACGATGGCGCGAGCGATCGCCACTCGTTGGCGTTGACCACCCGATAGCGAATAGCCGCGCTCGCCGAGGATCGTGTCGTACCCATCGGGCAGCCGCTCGATGAAGTCGTGTGCACCGGCCAGAGTGGCGGCTCGCTCGATGTCGGCCATGGGCGCATCGGGTCGGGCGAACGCGATGTTGGCGCGCACGGTGTCATTGAACAGGAACGTCTCTTCGAACACGATGCCGACCGCGTTCCGGAGCTCGTGCAGTTCGAGGTCGCGCACGTCGACACCGTCGATACGAATGGCGCCGGCGTCGACGTCGTGGAAGCGTGTGAGCATTCGAACGACGGTCGACTTGCCCGAGCCGGTGCCGCCGACGAGAGCGACCGCATGACCGGCGGGTATCGAGACGTGGAAGTCGTCGAGGATCGCCGACCCGGAGTCGTAACCGAAACGAACGTGGTCGAACTCGACCGCTCCCACCGAACCGCTGAACGGCAGATGGCAAGGAACGGTGGCATCGGCGACGGCGCTCGGAGTCGACAGAACCTCATTCACACGCTCGAGTGCCACGGCCGCGCGTTGACCGAGGGCCACCGTCATGCCGATATTGCGCAGGGGCCAGATGAGCATCGTGATGTACGCGTTGAACTTCACGAGATCGCCGATCGTCATTCCGCCGTCGATCACCCGATGACCACCCACACCGAGAACCGCCACCAAGCCGATGGCAGGCAACAAGTCGATGGCAGGCAGGAAGCGACTACGAATGCGCGCCGCCGCTAACGACTCGCGCCGGATGTCATCGGCCTCCACGCGCAACTTGGCCGCCTGCACTCGTTCGGCCCCGAAACCTTTGATCACTCGCACACCCGACACGGTCTCTTCGACCACCGATGCGAGTTGAGCCTGTTCGGCCTGCACCGCCATGTTGGCCGGATGAATACGCCACGAAAATCGATTGGCGAGGACGTTCACGAGCGGCAGTGGCGCCAGAGCGAGTAGTGCGAGGAGTGGTTCTGACACGACCAGGAGAACCACGACGGTGATGATCATCGCCACGTTCGACAACACGAGTGGGATCATCACCACGAAGGCCTGCACTTGTTGCAGATCGGACGAAGCACGGCTCATCAACTGTCCGGTCGACATCCGGTCGTGGTAGCCCACGTGCAATGTGAGCAGATGTGCGAAGATCCGCTCGCGCAGACGTGTTTCGGTCAAACGGCTCTCGCGGAAAGCGATCCACCGTCGGAACGCGGTGAAGATGCCGGCGATCACGCCGGCCGCGACGATGAGCAAGGCCCAGAAAGCCAGCGAGTCGTCACCTTCGATCGCCCGGTCGATACCGAGTTTGGTGAGTTGGGGTACGGCGACCTTGCCCACGGTCCAGGCGAGACCGATCAGAACGCCGATGGTCAGACCCCATTTCTGGGCGGCCAGGGCCGCCCGCAGAACCGGCCAGGCCGCAGGACGCTCGTCGATCGAGTCGTCCCCCTGATTAGCCGTCACGTCTCGAAACTACTGAACGGGGTCTCCGCACAGCCGATCTGTGCCACACCCCGTCGGCAGGCTGACCACATGGCCAGCACCACGCGCCCCGAACAACTCACCCTCGACGGCTTCCACCGCGACGACCTCTCGGTGCCCGACGACCTCGCATCTCTCTTCACGCTCGACGACGAAACCTGCCGAATCGGACTCGAGCACGTGGCCGAGATGCGACGCATCCTCGACGGATTCGCCGCATCCGAAGCGGCCTAGTTCGCGCTGGGCGACAACTCCTTCACCGCGTTCCAGAAGTCGAGTTCCGGATCGAGCGGCAGGATCGCCAACGAACTCGTGGTCACACCGTTGGCGAAGTAACGATCGATCTGAGCACGACACTGCGCCGGCGATCCGTGCACCACCAAGTCGTCCACCACGTCGTCCGGGATGGCCGCCAACGCCGCCTTGCGGTCACCAGCCTTCCACGCGTCCCACATACCCGCCAACTGCGGGCCGCGACCGAGCCACTCGTGGAACGCCGCATACACCGGAACGTTCAGGTAGGCCGCGATCGCGAACTTGGCCGCGTTGCGGACCACCTCGGTGTTCTCGCTCGGGCACACGAAGATGCGGGCCACGATTTCGCGCTCGGCACCGCCAGCGGCATCGCGCACCACGTCCACGACCTTGCGCACGTCGTCGGGCGACAGCCAGTTGATGATCGCACCGTCGGCCTCACGGCCGGCCAGTCGTAACATGCCTTCGCGCAACGCCGCCACGAGAATACTCGGCTTCACTTCCGGACGCACACCCAACTTGAATCCGTTCACCGTGAACGTGTCGTACGACTTGGCGATCTTCTCCCCCGCCAGCGCGTCGTTCAAGAAGCGAACGACATCACGCACCTTCTTGTACGGCTCGACGAAAGGCACGCCGTTCCAGCGTTCGACGATCACGTTGCTGCTCGAACCGATTCCAATCGCGAAACGACCGGGTGCGGCATCGGCCAGACTCGCCACGCTCTGCGCGAAGCAGGCAGGCGAACGGGTGTAGGCCGGAACGATGGCCGTGCCCAGACGCAGACGTGGTTCCCACGCGGCCGCCAACGTCAACGGTGTGAACGCGTCGGCGCCATCGGATTCGGCCGACCAGATGTCGGAGTAGCCGAGGTCGGCCAACTCGACGAGTTTGTCGCGATGAGTGTGCAGATGACCCGGCAACGGAACGGTCATGCCATTGCGACGAGGCAGCGATGAAGTCATGTCGGCCATTGTGGCCGACTGTGCTTGCTTTGTCGGCCATCGGGGCCGACGGGGATCACTTCGCTTTACCCGAGGGCCCCGGACCGGGCATGTCGCGCCAGAACCGCACGATGCAACTCTGACTCGCGGTGGCCAGAAGGGTGCCGTCCTCGGCGAACATGTGCACCAAACCGTGCCCGAAGCCGCGCTGGACCATGTGGATGCGGATGTCGAGCAGGACCCATTCGGTGGGGACGAGTTTGCCCACGCGAATGGTGTTGTCGAGGCTGTTACCGCCCCCGCGAATGCCGAGCGACTGGCCCACTCCCATCGGAACGAAGTCGCCCAAAATGGCCAAGGTCGCCGTGTCGACGCCTTCGATCACTTCGGGAATCCGCGTCCAGAGCAGAACCTGTCCGTCACCCGGCGTGCCGTCGAGTTCTTCGAGATGTTCGCGTCCCTTCACGATGCGCTGGTCCATACGGCTCGAGATGGTCCCCGACCAGTCGAGAACATGCGGACGCTCGGTGCATTCGTGTGGTGCCGGGATGTCGGCGGGCATGGTTTCCCATTGCCCGGCTTCCACGAGATCACGATCACCCAACGCGGCGTTGACGGTGAGGATCTCGCGATCACCAACGTGACACAACGCGCGGGCTTGCGTGATCTGATGACCGTGCACGGCGAGCACGACGTCGATGTCCATCGTTTCGCCCGGTTTGGCGTACGAGAGGTACTGCGCGGTGGCCCACACGGCTTTGCGACCCGATGTTCCTTCCATCGCGGCCACGGCCGCCGCCAAACCGCATCCTCCGTAGAGGAATCCGCCACCGGTGGAGATGCCAGGAACCACCGGAAGGACCCAGCGATACGGATTGTGGGTGGGCTGCAGACCAAGGAACTGTCGACTGTCCATCTCGGCCGACTCTACGAGCGCACTAGCGTCCGAACCATGTCGTCGAACACGCACTCGTCACAATCATCGGCTGCTCCGTGGACGGGCGACGCGTGCTCGCTGATGGAAGCGTTCCGACGCAAGGAACGTCACCCACTCGAGGAGCTCGACGCGTCGTTGGCCGCCATCGAATCGAGTCGGCTCAACTCGTTCTCGTTCGTTGACCCCGAACGTGCGCGCGAAGCCGCTCGTCGGGCCGACGTGTCGCAACCTTTCGGCGGTCTGCCCATCGGCGTCAAGGAACTCGATCAGGTGAAGGGTTGGCCCGACACCGAGGCGTGTGTGGTGTTCTCCGACCGCAAGGCCACCTACTCATCGGTGATGGTGCAGCGACTCGAACGAGCCGGCGCCGTGCTCACCGGTCTCACGACCGCCAGTGAGTTCGGTGGTGTGAACGTCACACGCACGGTGTTGAACGGCGCGACGCACAATCCGTGGCAACACGGTCGCACTCCGGGCGGTTCGTCGGGTGGCAGCGCGGCTGCGGTGGCGGGCGGCCTCGTCACTCTGGCCACCGCTGGCGATGGTGGTGGCTCGATTCGCATCCCGGCCGGATTCACCGGACTGCTCGGACTCAAGGCAACGTACGGCCGCATCCCACGCGCTCCCCACGCGCAACTCGGGAATCTCACCGTCAACACCGGCTGTGTGTCGCGCAGCGTTCGCGACACCGCACGTTGGTTCGACGTGGGCAGCGGGCGCGATGCTCGTGACCCGTTCAGCCTCCCCGACCGTACGCAGTGGGAGTCGCAACTCGGTTCTCTCGCCGACCAGTTGCGCGGTATGCGCATCGCCGTCGCCAGCGATTGGGGTGGTGCCGTCGTGTCACCCGCCATGTGGTCGGTGTTGTCCGAGCAGATCGACTGGTTGGTGAGCCACTTCGGCTGGAAGCGGGTCGACATCGACACGTCGCTGCCGAGCATGGGTGCGGCCTGGAGCATCAGTGGAATGATCGAGATCCACGCCGCTCTGGCCGAGCACTGGCCCGACTGCGCCGATGTACTCACTCCCGAGATGCGGTTCGGAATCGAAACCACTCTCGGTCGATACGGCACCGATGCTCGGGCCCGCATCGAATCGCGTCGCGCCGCCCTCAACGACCGCATGGCCGAGATCTTCGATCCGGCCGATGGCGTCGACTTCGTGCTCACCGCATCCAATCCCGACGTCGCTTTCGCCGCCGAAGGACCGCTGCCGAGCGAGTTCGGTGGAATCACCGCGGGCGCCGGCAACAACGGACGTCTCACGTTCCCGGCCAATCTGCACGGCAACGCCGCGGTGTCGATCCCGTCCGGATTCGTCGACGGCCTTCCGGTCGGACTGCAAGTCGTCGGCCGTCACTTCAGCGAGCAGTTGCTTCTCGATGTCGCACTCGCCTGCGAGCACGAGCGGCCGTGGCCGCTGGTGGCGCCGGCATCTTGACCGAATCAGCGACATCGGAGCGTCGCGGTCCGCTCGCGGTCGGACTCGTTCTGGCCACGACCCTCATCGCGTTCGAAGTGACCGCGGTGATCACGGCTCTTCCGACCGTGTCGGACCAATTGGGTGGAGACTCGCTCTACGGCGCAACACTCGCGGCTTACACCCTGGCCAACATCGTGAGCCTCGTCACCGTCGGTGGACTCATCGACAGTCGCGGACCACGCCTTCCGTACGCGATCTCACTCGGACTCTTCTCGGTTGGTCTCGTGATCGCCGCCGTCGCGCCGTCGATGTGGGTCGTGTTGCTCGGTCGACTCGTCCAAGGAATCGGATCGGGCGGCCTGATTCCCGTGGCCTACGCGGTGATCAATCGAATGTGGGCGTCGCACGAACAAGCGCGAATCTTCGCGTGGGTGTCGGCCGGTTGGGTGCTTCCGAGTCTCGTCGCTCCCGGACTCGCGGGCTGGATGACCAACGTGTTCGGCTGGCGTTCGGTCTTCGTGTCGGTGCTCCCACTCGTCGTCGCCACCGCCGCGCTGGCGCTGCCCGCCATGCGCAACCCAGCGCTCATCGGAACGGGTCATCATTCGAGTGTCGACAATCAGCGACGCATCGGGCAAGCCGTGCGACTCGCGGCCGGCATCGGTGCGCTCGCGATCGGCCTCCAATCGTCGATCGTGATCATCGGAGTTCCGGTCGCCGCTCTCGGTGTTCTCATCGGCGTGCGGGCCTGGCGGCAACTGTCCCCACCGGGCGTCGCGCGAGCCTCGCACGGACTCGCCGCCATCGTGATGTGTCGAATTCTCGCGACCGCGGCCTTTCTCGGAGTCGACTCGTTCGTTCCACTCGCCGCCGATCGAATTCACGGCGCGTCGGCCACGGTTCAAGGATTCGTGATCATCGGCGCCGCGGTGACGTGGAGCATCGGTTCGGCCATCGTGTCGAAGATGCCGCGCGTTCGACCCGATCGCAGCGCGACTGTTGGCTTCGCTCTCATCGGGTTGGGTGTCGTGACGACATCGATGGTCGTGGATGCCTCGTGGCCGCTCCCCGCTGTCTTCGCCACGTGGTGTTTGGCCGGTCTCGGAATGGGTCTGCTGTTCGTCCCGACCTCGGTGGCGGCGATGACTCACGCCGAACCCGGACGCGACGGCGTGATCGCGAGCCAGGTGAACCTCGCCGACAGCATCGGCTTCAGTTTGATGGGCGGATTGGGTGGTGCGACCGTGGCCATCGCCGACCGTGGCACCTGGTCGTTGAGCTCGGCTCTGGTCACCAACTTCTCGGCCGCCTTCGTGTTGACGGTGATCGGCGGGCTGCTCGCCCATCGCATCCGGGCCCACTCGAGCACGGTGGCGTAAGAATTACCCAGCCATGAGAACATGGCCGCATGACAACGAGCAACGGCCCTCTGCACGGCATCAAGGTTCTCGATCTTTCGGTGATGATCTCCGGTCCTTTGGCCGCGATGACTCTCGCCGACCAAGGTGCCGACGTCATCAAGGTGGAGTCACCTGGCATCGGCGACTTCATGCGCTACCTCGGTTCGGCCAAAGGTGGCATGACGGGCATCTTCCTCAACAACAACCGCGGTAAGCGTTCGCTCGTCGTCGACTTGAAGCGCCCCGAGGGTGTTGAGGTGTTGAAGACTCTCGCCAAAACCGCCGACGTCGTGATCCAGAACTTCCGACCGGGCGCGGTCGAACGACTCGGAATCGGATACGACGACTTGAAGGCCGTCAACCCGAATCTCATCTACGTGAGCATCAGCGGCTACGGACCCGACGGTCCGGCCAGTGGCCATCGCGTGTACGACAACGTGATCCAGGGGGCGTCGGGTTTGGCCAGTGTTCAGGTCGACCCGCAGAACGGCACGCCGTCGTTGTTCCGCACGTTGTTATGCGACAAGGTCACGTCGTTGAAGGCGGCCCAGGCCGTCACCGCGGCACTACTCGCCCGCGAACGTGGTCAAGCGCAAGGTCAGCACATCGTTCTCGCAATGCTCGATGCGGCGATCGCGTTCCTGTGGCCGGATTCGGCCATGGACGCGGTTCTCCTCGACGACGATGCCAACCGCACTCCGACGATCGCGCAGAACTACGCCGTCACGCGCATGAAGGACGGCTTCGCTTCCATCGGCGTGGTGAGCGATTCGGAGTTCAAGGGCTTGTGCGAGGCGTATGGCCGTCCCGACCTTGCATCCGACGAGCGCTTCTCCACGATGTTCGCGCGCACCGCGAACGCCTCGCAGCTCGTCCCGCTCATGATCGAACTCGCCGCCGAACGCGGTGTCGACGAGTTCGTGGCGCGAGCGCACGAATGCGACGTTCCGGCTTCGAAAATCGTGACGATTCCCGAACTGCCGACCCAGCCACAGGTGATCAACAACGCGGTGTTCGTGGAGCGCGAGCATCCGGCGGCTGGTCGTACGCGTGAACCGCGCCCGGCCGCTCGCTTCTCGGCTACACCATCACGGGTGGGTCGTCATGCGCCGATGCCCGGTGAACACAGCGACGAGATCGTCGCTGAAGTGGGTCTCGATGCCGCGGCCTTACGTGCAGCGGGTGTGATCGGCTGATCAACCGGCCAGAACGGCGCGGGCCACCAAGTCGGTACCGAACGCCGTGAGGATCGCGAGATACATGAGGCCGGTCGCGGCCATCACAGCCGAATACGAGCGTTCACGAAGCGCGCGCTGCGTGACGACGCCGAGCACACCGGTGGTCACCGCGCACGCCGCCCAGAACCATCCGAGCTGACCGCCCCAGCCGTCGTCGACCGCACCAGAGAACACGCTGATTATTCCGGTCGGTATCAACATGACCGCTACTTCGGCCGGCCACACCCACAAGAACGCGCGCACGATGTCGTTCACGTGACGTCGCGGAAGTCCGGGCTGAACGAGATACCAGTGACCGAGAAGCATCGCGTCGGTCACGAAGCCGAGGAACACCGCGCCGACGATGATGCGCGCCACCGCGAGTGCATCGTTGCCGCCCGCATCGACGCCAGCCGCCACCAGACCCACGACGCCGACGATGGGCGCGACGAGATCGAGTCGCGGATCGAACTCGCGACCCTCTCGATCGAGAGTCACTTCGTCGCGATCGATACCCGTCATTTCGGCGATCCGCTGAGTCCGACGATCGTGATCGGCGAGTTGACCGCGAACACCTGCTTTGCGCCTCACGATGCTCGACGCCAGAGCTCCGGCGCAGGCGAGCGAGACGAGAACACTCGTGACGTCACGAACGCGAGTCGCGGCTCCCCCGTCGGACGCCCATCCGAGTGCGGCGGCTGCCACGGCGAAGCACAGGAACGTGATGCGCAACATCCATCCGTAGCCCAGGCCGACCTCTCGACGGCGAGTAGTGAACCAACAACCGATCATTCCGCCCGCGGCCCACTGCAGCAGGAACGTCGCGGCGTCGAGATCGATCACACCGTCACAATACGGTCCGCCTGCGTATGCTCACCATGTGAAAGTTCGGACTCACGACACACGGTCGAGCTCGCGACGAATCGGACGCGGTGCTCTTGCCGTCAGCTTCGTGATCGGCCTGATCTCGCTCGGTGGATGCATCACGGGTGAACGTCCACGACTCGTCACCGACGACACCATTCCGTCCATCGACGACGCCGCGATCAGTGCCGTGGTCGACGTATTGGCTGGGGGCTTCTCATCGGATTCCGAATCGACGTCCTTCCGGGTCGACTACTCGGTCACCACGAAGTTCGGCGGGCAGTCCACCACCGGCTCGATTTCGGTCGATCGTTCGCTGGGCACCAGCGTCCAGGTGGCCGAGGTGCGGTTCGTGTTCGCCTCCGATGGTTCCACGGCCACGTGCTCGACCATCACGGGCGAATGCCGTCCCGGTATCGACGAAACTCGGGTTTCCGATCGCATGGTGAACTCACGCATCTTCCAAGGCGCCGTGATCGATCGACTCGAGCAGGATGCCGTGGTGGCAGTGGGTGACTCGCAGTCCTCGACCCGCACCATCGCCGATCGCCCGGCCACGTGCGCAACCGTCCCCGTGGTCGACTCCACCGGCATCACCCGCGAGAAGTCCTACTGCGCGTTCGATGGCCTCGGTGTCCTCGCGTATCTCGACACGGCCGATCTGCTCATCGAAGCGATCGCCGTGAACCCCAGCGCCGATCCGGCCGCCTTCGCTACGTCGTGACGATCACGCGTACGCGTGATCGTTCAACTCGGGTCGAAGAAACGACTGCGCTCGAACGAGCGCTCCGACAAGATCTGCACCTCGACGAATTCACCCGATTGCGGTGAGTGAACGATGGCGCGGCCAACGCCAAGCCACATCATCACGTGCCCCGGATAGCGGAGAAGATCACCGGCTTGAGCGGTGTCGATGGTGCGCGGATCACCCGCTCGCCACTGCTGCGTCGAGTTGCGCGGCAACAAATGACCGGCCTGCGCCCAGGCCCACGTGGTGAGACCCGAACAATCGAATCCGCGCTCCGGATCGGATGTCCGGCGACGATACGGCGTTCCGATCTGAGCGAGTGCGGCCATGAGCGCGATCTGATGCTCTGCATCGGCCCGTGACCACGCGGCTTCGAGAACGGTCGGATCGATCTCGAGACGCAGTCCGACTTCGTCGGCGACTTCGCGGCGCCACGCAGCGAATGACGGTGTCGTGGTGCGCGCCAACACCAAAGCACCCGATGCCACTTCGGCGATCGGATCGGTCAGGCGCGCCGGCGCGGCCTGCGCCGTCGATCCGCCGAGAAGTGGGTCGACGAAGGTGACGGTGACCGCAGTGGAAGCAACGACAACGGCGAGAAGCCGACGAAGACGCAC
>Ga0194116_10000652_pt1 | contig 57840 bp, 51 predicted proteins | sample TA2MahsurfametaG_4_FD_148617 | JGI IMG/M metagenome (GOLD analysis project Ga0194116, IMG submission 148617) | Freshwater microbial communities from Lake Tanganyika, Tanzania - TA2015008 Mahale S9 surface | ecosystem: Environmental > Aquatic > Freshwater > Lake | place: Tanzania: Lake... | reverse complement strand
TGACCTAACAGTCGATTATGTTGCAACCATTAGCGGGCAACCAGGGCAATTAACCACCTACAATTGGAATTTTGGTAACGGGCAAACAAGCACAGAAGCAGATCCTACAGCGGTTTATTACGCAACATCTGGTGTTTATACTACGAGCTTAACTACGGTTATTTCAAACTACGTCATTACTTCTGTTAACCTCTCTGGGGTAAATGGAAATTGGAGTGGTGATGCCGATGATTTTCTTTCTACAGCAGATCCCTATTTCACAATTAACAACGCTGCCGGATCGGTTGTGTATACTTCAGGAACCGTAGACAACCAAACAAGTGCATCATATGGCGGTGTTAATTTCACACTTTCGAACCCCCCCTATACCATCACATTTTGGGATGCCGATGACTTTACGCAAGATGATAACTTGGGTACATCAAACATCAGCATTGCCGTAGGTGGCGTAAGTTTTAATTCTGGAAATGGAACCTCAGGAACCATGAACATTAGCCTAAGCGAAGTAACCAATATAACCAGCAATACAACCATTAACGTATTTCCTCAACCTGGAGCCGACATATCAATTAGCAATGACGTTATTTCTGCTGTGAATGATTCCATGCCAACTTATTTCTGGTTCCATGATGGAATTATTGTTCCCGCTGAATCAAGCTCTAGTTTAACTATGACAGAATCTGGTTATTATAATGTAGAAATTATCAATGAGTACGGATGTTCAGCAACCAGTGAGTCTTACCTTTATTGTGCTCCTGTCGTGCCTACTTTTGATGCTGTTGCAGACGAACTATCTGTTGCTGATGCCTATGACTCTTACCAATGGTTCTACAATGGAATTTTGCTTCAGGGAGCAACTACCTATTACTTGATTAATCCACAAAACGGTGTCTATGCCATTCAAGTCACAAACAGCTATGGTTGTGAACTTATGTCGAACACCATCACCGTTAATGTAGGAATTAATGAAATTACTTCGAACGAATTAAATGTAAGTGTTTACCCAAATCCTTTTGAGCATACATTGAATGTTCAATGGAACAACACACACGAGACCACAATGCTTACCATTCGCGATGTTGCTGGACGAATAGTGAAAAGTGAACAAGTTACTGGAGGTAACGCGGTCATTTCAACATTCGAGCTAACTGCCGGAAATTACATTGTTGAACTTCAATCTGCTGACGCGGTTGTGAGAAAACATGTGATTAAGCAATAAGCTTTTAAGCAAAAGGCACAAACGCCTCTTCAAAGTGAATCACTTTTGAAGGGGCGTTTTTCTTTTCAATAACCGCTACAATATCAAACCGTGGCTCTAAGTCCAAATCTGAAGTAACTAAAAAGAGATGCGCGGCCTTAATTAAGTTCCTCCGCTTGTCATAACGAACAGCCTCTTCAGGCGAACCGTATTCCTCTGAACTTCGCGTTTTCACTTCTACAAAAACCAAGTATTCTCCGCTTCGCATAATTAGATCTACTTCGTAGCGGTCATAACGCCAATTCATTGCATAAAAAATCATTCCTTTCTTTTCCAGAAACTCCTTTGCAATACTCTCTCCCTTTTTTCCCAACTCAATGTGTTCCATTCAACTTACTTTTGCAGGCAAATAAACCTGTTTAATATGAATCTTCGCTCACTACTCATTCTGTTTCTTATGCCTTTTTATGTGTCTGCACAAAAATGGAATTTTCTTAAAGACGACAATTGGAGAGGCGTTGAGGAAAGAAAAGGACAGGCATATGTTTATTGGGGATATAACAGAGCTTCCTACTTAAAAAGCTACATTCACTTCAAAAGCACCAATTATGATTTTGTATTAAAAAATGCGAGCGCTACGGATATGCCTTCTGCTTTTGAACCCGATGTCTATTTTAATTTCAAAAACTTCAGTATTCCCCAATTCAACGCACGCGTTGGTTATTTCTTAACCGATCAACTTTCAGTCTCTATTGGTTGGGATCACATGAAATACAGACTAACACCCACCCAATCGGTGGTCATAGACGGATACATTGATTCTACGGCCTATGCGGGTCAAGCTTATACCGGTGAGTTTCATGATCAAACCATTCTTTATACCACAGACTTCATGGACTTTCATCACAGCAACGGATTCAATTTTGTTCGTGCTACAATGGAATACAGAGCACCAGTCTGGAAAAATAAAAAAGGAACTGTAGGGCTTTACTCTTGGTGTGGTGCTAGCTTGGGCATTTTTCTGCCTTGGACAGAATTTACCTTCTACGGCGAAAGGCACCTCAACTGGCTGCATGTTGCAGGTTGGGGGGCAAGTATTTCTTCCGGTGTGAAATTGGAAGCTGGGAAACATTTTTTTGCACAAATAGGCGCACAATTTGGAAGGTCTTTTTTAGGCGATATTCTGCTTGAAGATGAAGGCGCTGCACGAGCGCAACAGTCCATTACTTTTTTAGAAAGATCTTGGTCTGTTGGTATGTATATCGGGGAATGGAAAAAAAGAAATTAGTCAACCTGTTGCGGCTCTACCCAGTCTCCATGCTCTTGAATAAGTGCAATGAGTTCATCAACAGCTTCCTCCTCATTCACGTTTTTCTTAACCACATTTTTTTCTTTGTACAAGGTAATTTTTCCTACCCCTGTTCCTACATATCCGTAGTCGGCATCGGCCATCTCGCCGGGTCCATTTACAATGCACCCCATAATTCCAATCTTAATACCCTTCAAATGCGAAGTTCTAGATCGAATTTTTGCTGTTGTTTCCTGCAAATCAAATAACGTTCTACCACAACTGGGACATGAGATGTATTCTGTTTTTGAAATTCGAGAACGCGTTGCTTGTAAAATACCGAATGCCAATTCATTTGACTTGCCCGCTGCAGCAGATGCATTGCTAATAAAAACGCCGTCGCCCAAACCGTCCAAAAACAACCCGCCAATGTCTGTACTTGCGTACAACATATACAACTCTTCTTCAAGCGCATAGGCGCGTTCAACAATGACGGGACCAACATAATTCGCATGAATAAGTCTGAAAAATGTAGCTCGTAAATCTTGTAATGCCGATTCCTTCTCTGTTGACAGTAATACAACCACATGGCTTTGTTGCTTCAAATTTTCAATGGCTGCCGCATTTAAATCCGATGTTGTACAACGCACAAAATTCAACTTATCCGAACGAACATTCGGTTCTTGAAAACGCTTCCAATCAAAAAGTGGAAAATGTCTATCCTTATTTTTTTCCCAAGAATCATATTCTTGAATAACCCCTAAAGTTCCCGGTATTTCGAAATCAATAGAATTGTCTCCAATATAAATGAAGTCACATGCAGAGTCTGTAATGTTGAACTTGTCTAACTCAACACTGTATCGGTATCCTACCGCAAAAAGTGATGCTGGAGTAATTGATTCTTTGTTTGAATAATCTGCAATGACCCGAGGTACATTCTTTCCCCCAATTATGCCAACTTCAACTGAATTCCGCTTGTTGAATTCAAACAATGAAATGGGCACCTCTACGCGCTCTAATTCTTCCTTCTTTCTATTTGAATAACGATTAACCAGACTACGGGCCACCGGCATCTCTGCCTCAGGGGCTTCTGTCAGTGAAACACGCACGGTATCGCCAATTCCATCTTCCAACAACGCACCTATACCCACTGCAGATTTAATTCTACCATCTTCACCATCACCAGCCTCTGTAACACCTAGGTGCAAAGGGTATGAACGACCGTGTTTCAAAAATTCTTTAACCAAAAGCCTGTAAGCATATACCATGACTTGTGGATTTGAAGCTTTCATGCTCACCACCAAATTGAAAAAATTTTCTTTTTCGCAGATTCGAATGAACTCCATAGCTGATTCTACCATGCCCTCTGGAGTATCGCCATACCTACTTAGAATTCGATCAGATAACGAACCGTGGTTGGTTCCAATTCGCATGGCTGTTCCGTTCTCTTTACATAACCTGACCAAAGGCAGAAAACGTTCTTCAATGCGTTTCAGCTCTGCTTGGTACGTTTCGTTGGTGTAAACAATTTCTTCAAACTTTTTCTTATCTGCATAATTCCCCGGATTCACCCGAACCTTCGCAACAATACGCGAAGCAATTTCTGCTGCATTCGGTGTAAAATGAATATCTGCAACAATTGGAGTCGTATAGCCTCTTTTTCGCAACTCCTCTTGAATAACTGCTAAGTTCTCTGCCTCATTCTTACTCGGCGCTGTAATTCGAACCAATTCGCAACCGGCTTCAATCATGCGAATGCTCTCCTCTACAGTAGCTTCCGTATTCATAGTGTCTGCCGTTGTCATGCTTTGAACACGCAAAGGCGCCTTACCGCCAAAAACCACTCCTCCTATAGAAACCTCGCGTGTTTCAAGACGTTCGTACCCAAACAATAAATCTTCAAATTGAATCATGCCTTTATAACAATTGGTCAGAGAAAAAGTTGATACCCCCTATTGAATGGTATCGCCCATTGCTGCAGACATGGATCTGTCCAATTCATCTTCCGCCTCTTTCTCTCGCTGAAATACATCTTTGTATTGTCCTTTCGAGATACATTTAGAAACCGCATTGGTTAAGTCGTTCGGAGAGTAATCTGCCTTAGGTTTGTCATGTATAATATCCTTTTCAACACAAGAACAGATGGTCTCTGCGTCGCTGTCTATATAATTCAGTGTTACAGCTTTGCAAGACTTGTGCAATTCTTTTTTCTTTGCGTCTGTCCAAGCCTCACAAGAAGCCAAGGAAACGGCTGCCATTATGAAAATAAAAAAAACTGATTTTTTCATAGTCTTTGCGTTTTTAGTATTTTGTTTTTTTCTCCTAATTCATTCTTATTTGCCAACTGCCCACAAGCCGCGTCAATATCTTTCCCCCTACTTCTTCGCACATTCACAATCATGTTTTTCGATTCTAAAAATTTCGCGAAAGCATCAACGCGCTCAGGCGAGGCCTGTTGAAATTCACCATCATCTATTGGGTTATATTCAATGATGTTAATTTTAACGGGAAGTCGTTTAGAATATTCTGCCAATTCCCTTGCATCTGCAATAGAGTCATTAAAATCCTTGAAAATGATATACTCGAACGTAACACGCGTGCCTGTTTTTTCATAGAAATAGTGCAGCGCATCGCTCAAAATTTCCAAATTATTCGACTCATTGATATCCATAATTCGGTTGCGCTTTTCGTCATTTGCGGCGTGCAAAGACAACGCCAAATTGAACTTCACTTGATCATCGCCCAACTTCTGAATCATTTTAGCAATTCCTGCAGTGCTTACCGTTATGCGTTGAGGTGACATTCCCAAACCTTCCGGTGTGGTAATCCACCGAATACTTTCCAAAACGTTTTTGTAATTCAACAGCGGTTCACCCATACCCATATAAACAATATTGGTCAATGGGGTTTCATAGTTTTGTTCTGCAAAACGCTTCAAATAATTAACCTGATCAAAGATTTCACCAGCAGATAAGTTTCGCATCATTTTCAACCTACCTGTAGCACAAAACTTACATGATAAGCTGCAACCAACTTGAGATGAAATGCAGGCTGTCATGCGCTTCGATGTTGGTATAAGAACTCCTTCAACCACTTTACTACCCTCTACTTCAAATGCGCATTTCACCGTGCGGTCAGAACTCACCTGATGTTCTTTCAACAAAGCTGCATGAAAACTATACGCCTCATTCAACTGCTCGCGCAAGCCCTTCGGAAGATTCAACATGACATCAGTGTTCAAGGCGTTTTTTTGCCAAAGCCATTCTGTAATTTGCTTTGCACGAAATGCAGGTTGGCCCCACTCCTTCAATTGCAATTGAAGTTGTTCCATCCCTATCTCGCGTAAATCCGGCTTTTTCATGATGTCAACAAAGATAGATTGCCATACATTTGATTCATGCTCAATTGGCACAAAGTTTTTACACTACTCCTCATCTGTTGCATTTGTACTCTTGTGACCAAAGCACAACCTGACTCGTTAGATGTTGAAGAAAGTCTGCCCTTTGAAATGGCCGAGGATACTCTTCCACCGCCACCACCCCAGATAGACTGGCAACCTTCCGAATGGCCAAATGATTCAATAAATACAACCCCTTCTCCAGCGAATAAGATGACGAGCTTTTGTGGAATCGATTTTGGATTCATCTCCTTACGGGGGAAATACGGAAATGCATTTTCTAAATCACACCCCCTGAATTCAAAGAACTTCTCATCTTACGCCTTCAGAGTGAATCTTTTTCACAAAAAAATAAATGTCATTCAAAACTACTTTGGAATAGCTACAGGGCTGGGCTACACGCATGAGCGGCTTTCGTTTCGTAATGCAACTGCTTTTAGTAACTCAGCTCCCGGATTTTCTATTGTAGACACACTAGAATACAAAACAAATCAGTTGCGGAGAAACGGTATTTTTGCACCCATACTTTTAGAGTTTAATACCAAGAACAACAATTCCGACAATAACAACATGCGTGTCGCTGTTGGTTTGGCATTTTCATACTACTTCGCCCAACAGGGTTTAACACGATATACAATCAATTCAAATTCGCATTTAGAATCTAGAATCACTAAAATTTATGGTGCACAAAGATTTTACGGCGAATTTCATTTGAAATTCTGTTATCGCCATTTAGGGTTTTTTGTGACTGCTCCTTTGAACTCAATTTTTTCACAAGTCAACGCTTTCCCAATTACTTTTGGAATAAATGCAAACTCCAAACTTTTCTAGTGTTTTTTCTTTTCGTCTCAGAACAAGAATTTACTTTTCAATGATAGCCATGATGGCTGTTGCTTTGTTTGCAACAGGCTTGCTCGCTATCTATGACCATCAAGAGCATGAAGAGGTATACAACGAACAACGCATAAAAAGAAAAGAAAACGCAGTGCGTGCATCACTCTCATTCATGACCTCTCAACACGCCGGACAATTACCCGCCGATTCCATTGGTGAATTACTGTCCGATAAAATTTGTGAATTATCTGAAGTACATAACGTATTCATGACCGTTTATGATCTTTACGGACACTACACTGTCTCATTTAACAGCGATTCCCTAGCTACATTGAGACTGCCAGAGCAACTCGACAAAAACTTTACAAAACGTATACTAGACGAAACCAATAGCGCTGCCATTCTACTGCCTTATCCACATGATAACAAGAAAAACATGGCCTATTGGTGTTACAGAGATGATTATAATAAACCCATTGCTATTATTTCTATGCTATACGTAAAAGAAGAAGATGGTGAAAAACAATTGTACACCTTTCTTTACGACATTGGGTATGCATACATTTTACTTTTTTTAATTGGGGTAGTAACCGCATTCTTTATTTCTAGAGGTATTACAAAACCATTGAAAACCCTCAGTAAACGTCTCAGTGCGTTACGTTTTGGTTCGAACAATGAGCCACTTGTCTGGAAGTCCAATGATGAAATTGGAGCACTTATTCAAGAGTACAACCGCATGCTCATTGATCTGGAATCAAGTGCCAATAAACTGGCTCAACAAGAACGTGAAACAGCATGGAGAGAGATGGCACAACAGGTAGCTCATGAAATTAAGAATCCGCTTACCCCTATGAAATTGCGCATGCAACATTTGCAGCGCACGTGGCAAGAGAAACCAGAGGAATTCAATCAACGATTAACAGATTTCGTTCAAAGCATGTCAGATCAAATTGACACCCTTACACGCATAGCAGAAGAATTCTCTCATTTCGCCAAAATGCCCCAGCCACACATGGAAGATGTAAACATAACGGAGGTAGCAAAGAGCGCCGTTTCTACTTATGACACAGATGATGCAGAGGTTCATATTTATTTGCATCAGAATGAAGATGTTTGGGTTTCCGGTGATAAAACACAATTGATTCGCGTATTGAACAACCTCATTAACAATGCGCTTCAAGCCATTACAGATGAGCGAAAAAAGAATGTTACCCTCGCTTTAAGAGCTTCAAAAAAAGGCGTTGTAATTAAAGTTACAGACAACGGAATAGGCATCAATTCTGAAATAAGAAAACGTATTTTCATGCCCAATTTCACAACGCGCTCCACTGGAAGTGGTCTAGGTTTGGCCATGGTAAAAAGTATGGTTCAACTAGTGGGTGGCGAGGTTGCATTCCGAACAATTGTTGGAAAAGGAAGTTCATTCTTTGTTTTCCTGCCTGCTAAAAATTAATGGCCTGCTTGGTGCTGCATCATTATTGAAATTAGCTACTTGAAGATTCAAGGCATACACTCCATCTTCAATTTCATTTTTTACGAATATGAATTCCGTGATGGTTTTATCCCATTGGGGCATATGCGGTACATTCCAAAATAAATGATGCGCAGCCAAAGCACCACCATCTTCCTCTCTGTCAATGCTGGGTAAATCTATAAGAAGATGCTTTACTGATGTCTTGTTCAGTTGCTCAATAGCCGCAACATGCACATAAGGGAAATTTGTACCTGAATATATCTTACTCAATTTCGAATGATCATTCGGTTTGGTACGAACTATCAAGGCCTCAACTTCAGGTAAAATAGTTCCAAAATCAGAAACCATTAAATCACCTTCTCTTTCTTCTAATTCAACTGTAACCAGTTGAGCCAGATAAAAAACCTGATTCACACTGTTAATCACACAAGGGGCTTCGGCCATGATGTGACCCGCATTTTCCGTATGCGTGCCATGTCCATGCGGATTAAACGCAACATTACGGAAGTTCACTGCACCACCCGCCGAGACCGAACCCGTGAATCGTTCTGTCATGACAGGTTCAATTCTTGCCGCATCTACATACCAAGCACGTGGTCCTTCCTCAGAAAGCGCAATAGACAAATCATATCCATTATTTAGGTTGAACGTATAGCCAAATAAATCAATCTTCATGTGTTAAAAATAAATATGAAATTAGGTTGTTTGAAATTAACCACCCTACAGGCAGTAATGAAAACCCCTGCTCGTCTTGTTTAATCCATTGCTTCCTCTGCCACTCCTCCAACACATTAGCATGTTCTTCTCTCCAACTTGAAGGAAATTCATTCCATAAAACACCTTCTTTCGTTCGTAATCCAGTCATTAACCGTTCGTTCAATATGTCTATCTCACGAAGCTTTTCCAATTCATAATAACGACCATCTTCTGATCGAATACTACGAACATATTCGTTGTTGTTTGATACGTTCCACTTTCTATTCCCGTGAGAATATGAATGAGCTCCTGGACCAATGCCCACATACGGAATGCCCTTCCAATAATTTGAATTGTGAACTGAACGTTGACCTGCTCGCGCATAATTACTTAACTCGTAATGCTCATATCCAGCTTTTTCTGAAAGTTCGTGCAGCAAAAAGAACTCGCTCTCCATGCGCTCATCGGGCACCTCAACCAACTTGCCTTGTTTCTCCCATTTACCAAAGACCGTTTTTTCTTCAATGGTTAAAGCATAACTTGAAAAATGTGGTAACGAAAACGAAAAGAGCTTTTCAATATTCATCAAAAACTTTGATGTGCTTGAATGCGGAATACCGAAAATGAGATCTGCTGTTAAATTTTCGAATCCAACATCCTGTGCCCGTTTAATAGCAGTCTCTGCCTCTTGTCCAGAGTGCTTGCGATTCATCCCGTGCAAGTCATCATCAAAAAAAGATTGAACACCAATACTTAATCGGTTTACTCCAAAGGCACGCATCTTGTTTAAAAATGGAAGCGTCACGTCTTCAGGGTTCACCTCTACTGTTATTTCCGTGGTATTCGAAATTCCCAAAGCAAGCGGGTCAAACAACTTTTTAAATTCATTTTCATTCAACACAGAAGGTGTGCCACCTCCAAAATAAATGGAAGACAATTCTGAATGAGACCACTCCTCTTTTCGCCTTCCCAACTCAACATGCATACAGTCTATAACCTCTTCCTTGTTTTTCAAAAGTGTGGAAAAATGAAAATCACAATAGTGACAGGCGTGTCTGCAAAAAGGAATATGAAAATACACGCCAAGCATAGCGCGAAATTAATTAGCTTCGCATACAAATTCATCTTCATGAAAGCTATTTTAAACGGACAAGAGGAAGTTATTTTTGATTTAAGTGAAAAGAAGATTCAGTTTGATCTTCTTCAAGAAGGAAAATTTCTGTTTATCATCCACAACAAACAAAGCTTTACATGTGAAATTTTGAGTGTTTCACACGAAGAAAAAAAAGTAGGTTTACGTTTAAATGGCAAAGAGATTCACGTGCAACTGGAAGACGAACTTGACCTACTGTTAAAGACAATGGGAATTACTAGCGGCCAGTCTACCAAGGTGAAACAAATCAAATCACCCATGCCTGGATTGGTGCTTTCCATCAATTGCTCTGAAGGGCAACAAGTTCAAAAAGACGACGTTCTTCTCATTCTTGAGGCAATGAAAATGGAAAATGCCATTAAATCTCCACAAGACGCTGTCATTAAATCCATTCATGTAAAAGCGGGGACCGCCATTGAAAAAGGGGTGGTCATGATTACTTTTGAATAAATGAGATATTTTTTACTATTTCTCCTTTTCATATCTTCTTCAGGCATCTTCGTGTCGGCCCAAGGCATTCCTTGTGCGAATGTGGCGAATCAAATTTTATGTGCCGATACACCCTACGAGGCTGCAAGTTTAGAGGCCTACCCCTTTAATTTGGGATGCTTTGATTACGCCATGACTAACTTTTACACGTTTGAAACCGGATCGAATCAAAATGCTTATATGCAAGTCGCTATCAACTTCAGCAATTGCGACTACATTGATTTCACTCAAAATGAAGTTGTCAACGACAGTCTTTTCTTTATTGTTGCACAACTCACTCCAGGGGCTGACCCATGTTTACCCTCTTCATATTCTATAGTTTCATCTTGTGAGGGTAACAACGCCAACATGGATTCAACGGTTTCAGGACTTTCCCTAGAAAGTGAATATGTTTTAATTGTGGGTTCGAATCATGACAACAGTCAATTTGGCCCATGCGCCTATAATATTGCTATTGGAGGGCCTGCAGTAGACTTAACTGCCGGTGCTAGCCCATTCAATATTACACTTTGTGAAGGCGCAGATGCCATTGCAACAGGAGCGAGCTCAGGGGCCCCTTACTCATGGTCTCCAGAACCCGAGAATGCAACTTATTCGAGCGATTCAACCTTTACGTTTTATCCGTCAAATGCAGGTCAAACCATTTCACTATCTGCCGTCAGTACCATTGGTAGTTGCACTGTGAATGCGCCCATATATGTGCACATCAATGAACCTATTTTCATCTATAATGCGCTTACTCCAAATGGAGATGGATATGATGATTTTTGGGAAATTTCAGGATTAAATATTCCCTGTTTTGAAGCGGCTGAAGTCAGCGTATATGACCGGTGGGGACAACTTGTTTTTCGCTCTCTTGGTTATCAAACTCCTTGGGATGGAACAAATAGAGGTAGGTTTTTGCCAACAGGCCCGTATTATTATGTCATTGAACCCAACGCCATAAATGTAGATATTGAACCATACATTGGCATCGTTTCCATTATTAGATGAAGAATATTATTCAATACTGCTTGTTGTTCTTGTTGCCTTTCTCCATGGAAGCGCAACAGCTTCCGCAGTATACCTTCTTCACATACAATTATTTGAACTACAATCCCGCCGTGACGGGGAATACCCCCTGTTTAGAGGCTAAGGTTGGCTACCGCATGCAGTGGGCAGAATATGAAGGAGCCCCCCGAACAGGATACGTAACGGTGCACAATAAATTCGGGGTGCGCCGATATAACTTCCACGGAATAGGTGCCTATGTAGAAACAGACAATGCTGGCCAATTCGGATATACTTCTTTACACGCCAATTACGCATATCACTTGAAGCTTACAAAAGGTTATAGCCTATCAACAGGAATTGGAGTTGGCTTCATGCAATATCGCTTCGGTTACGTTGGAATTAACATGCCACAATTGGTTGATGATCCCGCTGTTCAAGGTTCAGTTGGGGATATCATATTTCCCGTTTTCAATTTCGGAATGTGGCTGTATAGAAAAGATAAATTTTTTGGAATAAGTGTTAGACAACTTACTAGTCCTAAAGTTGACGGTTTTGCAGACACCAGATTAAAACGCCACTACACCTTTGCTTATAGCAGGGCCTTACAAGTGGGTGATGATTTTTCATTTAAGCCCGCCATTTTGGTAAATTATGTGGGAAAAAGCAAACCCTCTTTGGAAGGCCAAGCTCTCCTTGAATACAAAAGAAAAGTTGCAATAGGTTTAGCTGCGAGAAGTGGGCACGGTGTATCTGGACTTGTAAAGCTCGATGTTCTGCCATATTTAACAGTTGCATACGCTTATGATATAACAGCCAATCGCATTCGACTGGCCTCGTACAACACCCATGAAATTACGTTGGGCTTCAGAGCCTGTGGAATGAAGCAAAAGAATCATGTTCCCTGCGCAGCATACGACTAATGAACATTGAGTCTTTTTTCGAATACTGTCATTCCCTTCACACAGACATTACCGAAGATTTTCCCTTCGATAAAACCACGCTTGTTTTTAAAATCAACGGGAAGATTTTCGCAATGACCGATGTAGATGATTTCGAAGGTGGCGTTAATTTGAAATGTGATCCCGATCGAGCCATTGAATTACGAGAATCGTACGCGGCTATTGTCCCCGGATACCACGCAAATAAGAAGCATTGGAACACCGTTTATCCCAACCAAGATGTTCCAGAGCCCCTGTTCAAAGAACTCATTGAACATAGCTTTCATTTGGTTTTTAAAAAGAAAAAATAATTATTTCCTCGTGTATTTTAACACTTTGAAAGCATAGGTATGCCTCTCGTCTTTCTCCTGTGTAAACAAAATTTCGGAGTCAAATAACTCCTCATCGAATGCAGGAAAAAAAGTATGTGCCCCCGGAAACTCAGCATCTACGTGGGTCAAGTAAATGGAATTTACCCAACCTTCACTCAATGCAAGTGCATAAATCTGTTCACCACCAATGACAAAAGTCTCGTCTTCAGACCCCTGCTGCGCAAACGAAAATGCATCGCGAAGACTTGAAAAAACATAGGCTCCATCGGCAATAAAGTCTGGCTGCCTGGTTAATATAACATTGACCCTATTCTTGAACGGACGGAACGCTGCTGGAATGCTATCCCAGTTCTTTCGGCCCATAATGACATGGTGGCCCTTCGTGGTTTCCTTGAAAAACTTCATGTCGTTCGGCAAGTGCCACATCAAATCATTGTCCTTACCTATGGCTCTATCTCTGCCCATGGCAGCAATCAGTGAGACTTCCATTATATTGCAACTTCAGCTTTAATATGCGGATGAGGATCATAATTTTCAATCGAAATATCATCCATTGTAAATTCAAACAAATCCTTCACAGAAGCATTTAATTTCAAAGTGGGAAGTGTTCTAAATTCTCTAGACAACTGCAATTTGGCTTGCTCAACGTGGTTGGTATACAAATGCACATCGCCTCCGGTCCAGACAAAATCACCAACCTCTAAGTCACAAACTTGTGCAATCATATGAGTCAATAGCGCGTAGGACGCAATATTAAAAGGAACGCCAAGGAAGGTGTCACAACTTCTTTGATACAATTGACAACTCAACTTTCCTTCAGCTACATAAAATTGAAACAAACAATGACACGGTGGCAAAGCCATTTGATCAATAAATGAAGGATTCCAAGCAGAAACAATATGTCTTCTTGAATTCGGATTGTTCTTTAGCCCGTTGACCAAATTCACAATTTGATCTGTTGACGAACCGTCTGGATTGGGCCAAGAACGCCATTGATAACCGTATACCGGGCCAAGATTTCCTTGTTCATCGGCCCATTCGTCCCAAATAGAAACGCCATTTTCTTTCAAATAAGCAATGTTTGTGTCTCCTTTTAAAAACCAAAGTAACTCATGAAAAATACTGCGTGTATGTAATTTTTTTGTTGTTATCAGTGGGAACCCTTCTTGCAGATTAAACCTCATTTGATATCCGAAAACACTGTAGGTTCCCGTTCCTGTTCGGTCTTCTTTTTTCACACCAAAATCTAAAAGGTGTTGTAACAAATCATGATACTGCTTCATTCTTCAAATGTAATCTGTTCAATTGGGATTCAAAGTAGCTGTTGAAAATCATCTCAAACATTTTCATAAATCGTATATCTTAACACGCAGTTAACGCCCATGAAAAAATCCTTAGCCCTGCCCTCGCCGCCTTCAGTTTAAATTGTGTGGCACAAATCAACTTTTACGATCCCTATACCATTGAGGATATCCGTATTTATTTTGCCTCTGCCAACTGGGATGCAACCATAGATGCAGCGGTAATCAATGAAATGTATATCATAGCAGACAGCGTTGTGATTAACGGGCAGGTTTGACTCAAGTTGGCGTGAAGTATCCAGGGGACAGCTCATACAATGTAAACAGACCGAAAAATCCATTCCGCATAAAACTAGATTACCTACTGGACCAAAGTTGCCAAGGGTATGAAGATTTAAAACTAAATAACGGTTTCTCAGACCCGTCTATGATGCTGTTAGAAGAAACAACGAAAAAATAGTTTTAATCGAAAAGCTATAATGTAAAACTCAACCAAGATGCATCGTCTGTGTGCACTTGATTTCCTTTCCAAGAATTGAAAAGGCTTTCAATCTCACAGGAGCTTCCAGGTCTAAATACGTGGCCCTCTTCAATCCATTGAATTAGCCCGGAAAGACGAAGTCGCTTATTCGTTTCTTCTCCAATCTGATCATAAAGACCGTCAGAGAACATGGCAATCCGTTTTTCGTTCCCATTAAAAGAGCCTGAGGCCACAATTAATGTATCACCAGGCAAGTGTAAGAACCCCTTCGATTTCGCAATAGATTCAACTTTGTTTTCAGCATCAATTAACAAGATGTTTCCATTTAAACTAGCCCAATCTACTTGCTTAGAGTTCTTATCTATTTTCAATATTGCCAGGTCGAAACCAGCCGCCATTTCTGAATAGCGCACAGACGTATTGAGCCTTCGTTTTAAATCTTGAACAACCTCACCCACAGCCTCCTGTAGATTCAAGTTTGGATCACCAATTTTATCGTCTAATAAATCACTTACCAATACTGTAAGTAAAGCCCCTGCTAACCCGTGCCCGGTACAGTCACCCAGTGCGATATAATTACAATCAGATTTTTCCTTATGCCAATAAAAATCTCCTGATACCGCCTCACTTGAGGTGCTGAAGACACACAGGTCGTTCATGTGTTTTGAGAGAATTCTATGGTTCGGTAGAAAGCACTCTTGCACAAACCTAGCGTATTGTAAACCCTGCCTTAATTCTTCATTCTTCTGATTCAATTCAGCGGTTCTATCTTCAACTTTTCTCTCCAATTCTTTGTTCAGCATGGCCAACTCTTGAGTTGTTTTTCGCAATTCAACTTCGCTATTATACATATTGATGGCCTCAAGCACGGTCAACTCTAGGTCCTTTGGCTCCCAGGGCTTTTCTATGTATCTAAATAATCTTGCCCTACTCAATACGTCTGTTACGGCGGCAAGATCGGCCTGACCCGTTAACATAATTTTCTTTGATTCTGGGGAGATGTCTTCGAGGTGTCCCAATAGAATGCTACCATTCATAGGATACATCATGTAATCACAAATAACGCAGATGAGTTCATCTTGGCTTTCCTTCAAAGATCGGGCAATCATGAGCGCATCTTCACCGTTGCTTGCAGTTAACAATTCCAGCCCAGTAGGCAAAAAACTTTTAACATGCACAGACAATACACTTAAGATGACAGCTTCATCGTCTACCAACAATATTACTTTCCGCTGTATTCTCATTTTAGCAAAACAAGTATACCAAAATAAAGACTCAAATTTTCAAAACAGTGCGTAAAACCATTATTTTCTGTCACGAAGAGCCTGAATTGCGGCCCGGCCTTGTTTCAATAAATTGAGTACAGACTCTTTTACATTTGAAGTAACTCCGTCACCTTTCAAATGAACGCTTAGATCTTGAAAGCTCAAGGGGTTTGGACGAACACCAATAATTTCCATAGTAGCCTTAAGTTGATGAAGTTCATGTCTAAGCGCCAGAACATCTTCTTCCAAAATGGCTTTTTCCAAACGTTCCATTTGAGGAGGTAAATGCAACAAATAGCCGCCAATCACTTGATTCAACATTTCTTCATTATCACCAACATATTGCCTTAATACGGTCAAATCCAACTTAGCCTCTTCTTGGGCTACAGGCAGAGTTACGTGTATTCCCTTGATATATGAAAGCATCACTTCCATCAATTGCTTCTCGGTATATGGTTTTACCAAATAATCATTCATTCCTGCACTTTTACAAATAGTTACCTCTTCACGCAAGGCGTTTGCACTTAGTCCGATGATAGGAGTGGTAATATTTCTTTTTTCACGAATAATTCGTGTGGCTTCAATTCCATCCATGACGGGCATTTGAACATCCATAAGTATGATGTCAAAATCTTGAGCTGTTAGAATTTCCAATGCTTCCTCTCCATTTGACGCTATTTCAATATGACAACCATATTTTTTCAAAACAACTTGAAGGACCATTTTATTCAACTCATTGTCCTCAACTGCCAGTACTTTAACTTTACTTAGATCAACCTGGTTGGAATCTAATGTCTGACTGTTTGCTCGCTTCACCGAGGTTTCTATTAAAGAGAAGTCAATTGTTACCGTAGTTCCTCTTCCTTTATAACTCTCTATTTGCAAGTCCCCACCCATGGTTTGAATAATACTTCTGGCAATACTCAACCCCAAACCACTCCCTCCAAACTTTCTAGTAATGCTGTTGTCTTCTTGCGAAAATGCCTCGTATACACGCTGTAAGTATCCTGGGTCCATTCCGACTCCTGTGTCTTCAACCCGAATTCGTATTTCTACCTTTTGACTCTGTCTGCTCAGCATTTCAATTTGAACTGAAACCCTGCCTTTATGGGTAAACTTAATGGCGTTTCCAACAATGTTAAACAACACCTGATTCAATCTATAAGGATCACCCAACAATAAGCCCATGGCATCAAAGCCAATGAATGAATAAGAATAGTTAATGTTTTTTTCCTGTGCTTTCGCTTTAAATATGGAAAGGGCATCTTCTGAACTTTTGGTGAAGTCGAAAGGAATTGTTTCTACACTGAATTTTCCCGCTTCTATTTTAGATATATCCAATACATCATTGATAATGGCTAAAAGTGTGCTTGACGCACTTGTCATGATGTCTACAAATCGGGATTGGTCTGAATTGAGACCACTCTTTGATAGCTGCTCAGCCATGCTTACAATACCATTCAATGGTGTGCGAATCTCATGACTCATGTTTGCTAAAAACATAGCTTTAGCTTGTGATGAATCTTCTGCTTTTTTTCTCGATTCCGTGAGCTGAATTTCTAGCTCTTTCATGTGAGTAATGTCCCAATGAATTCCAATGGACCCTACGATTTCACCATCGTCTGATAACCTTGGCGCGGCGCTAACTAACCAATACCGAGGTTCATTTTTCTTATTGAAAACGCGGAGCTCATAAACATCGTTCACTCCAACGCGTCTTGACTCATTTCTTTCCCGCATCCGCTCGCGCTCTGAAGCATCTAAAAATAATTCACCTCCATCATGACCAATCATCTCCGATAGTGAGTAGCCGGTCATTTCACAGAAGGCCTCGTTGGCTGTTATAATTTTCCCATCTGGGGCAACTTCAAGAAGTCCTAAATGAAAATTATCAATGATTCCCTTGAACTTAGCCTCACGGTTTCTTAATCTTTTCTCAGCAAGAACGCGGTCTGTAACATCTGTGTATTTCCAAAGATGACCACTCTGCTCGCCGTCAACAAATACGGGTATGTAATCACGTTCAAAAAAACGACCATCTTTCAACTCCAACAATTCATTGAGTGATAGGTTTCTTTTCTCAAAAATTTCATTTACACGTTCAACGAAAAGTTCTTCACCTACGAAAAGTTTCTTCACCACTTGTGCAATGCTTGAGCAATCAACACCTACAAGATCATCTTCAGAAACCGGTGAATTGAAAAGCTCTACAAATTTCTTATTCACATAAACGATTTTTCGCTGATGGTTCTCAAGTAAGATTCCAGATATCTCTTGATTAAGAGAACTAAAAATTTGATCTATTTGTATTCGCTGGTCTTCCAGACTATGCGTGTACGCCGAGATTTTTTTATTTTCTTGATCAATTACGCATAATGAACCATATCTGACGCCACTTGACTGAAATTCAACATAGGCCCTCTTTTTATTTTGAATATCTAACGTTGGCGCTACGTGCTTCCAAAATTCTTGGGGAGTATAGGATTTCCTTTCGTATTGAATGGATTGAATTAATTCTGCTGCCGGATTTTGAAAAAGGACTTCTCCAAATTCATTCATGAAGAAAAGCGGATTGGGGTTATTCGCAGGAAAAGCAGCAAGACTCTCCAACTGCTTCACCTTTTGCTCAAGCTCTGCGATTCGTGATAAATGGTCCATGAGATGCCAAATTTAGTTCACAAAATACATTTTTGAGTCTATCAAGCAAAAAAATACGCCCGAAGGCGTATCTCTTATTCTGCTTTTTTCCAATTCATTTGAAGGTAGTATGTTACATCTTGTGCATTCGCAATGAATTCATCTTGTGTAAACGCTTCAGCGAAATCTACTTCAGATGTGCTAATTAAGTTACCACTAGCGGTTTTTACAGTGAACGTGTAAGTCTCAGCCTGAAAATCTAGATTTAAATCCCACTGAAACATTGCATCTTCTTGGGAGATTACGTCTATGCCGTTGAAAACAATCTCACCCGCGGCGTTTTTAATTTCTACACGAACACCTTGAACATTTTCATAAGTACCCGTTGGCTTTACCCACAATGACTTCAATTCAGCCACATCTTCACCAACCACTGGAGTGGGCATGTCTTGTTGGTTAGTCAACTCTGTCTCTTCAGCCGTTGGCGCTGCAGAAGGCATGTAAAATTCTTTTTCACAAGAAACTAAAGTGAAAGCGATTGCGAGAGTTGCGAGAGTGTTTGTGAGAGTTTTCATTTTTCTAAGAGGTTATGTAGACGTATACCCCACCTCTCGAAAAAAGGTTACAATTTTTTAAAATTATTTTTCAATCACCAATTGCGCGGGCTGCCAATTCTCTTCTCCACGAAACTTTAAAATATATCTACCATTAGCTAAATGGCCCAAGTTAATTGATGTTTGACCGCTTCCAAACTGATCAGACTCTACCATTCTTCCTGTTAAGTCAAATACCTCATACTGGGTTGGCACCTCTAATCCAAACGAAAAAGTAACGGTTCCGTTAGACGGATTTGGATACATCTGGAATGTAGCCGCCTCTTCTTCGTTGATACCAACACAACACACATAGATGTATTGAGTATCTCTATTGGTACATCCATTATCATCTACATAATTGTATGTAATTGCATTCCACCCCAACGGAGCCAGGTTTGGATAGAACTGGTTGCCACTGACTCCGAGACCAGTATAGTATCCGCCTGCAGGTAATCCCGTTAGCGTTACCGCAGCGTCTCCCGGATAAACGGTGTCGGTATCTATGAATAACGCCGTTGGTTCGAACAGCACAAAAAAGTCGAAAATTGCCGAGTTATTGGAACACCCATTCGCGTCTGTATAGGTGTAATAAACAGTATGCGCCCCACCCCCAGCTAGAAGTGGGTCTATGGTTGATCCTACTACACCATCGCCAATAAATGTTCCACCCAGAGGCAAGCCAACAATACCCATGGGGTCAGATGAAATGCAAAGGCTGTCTGAAGGTATTGCCATTACTACATCTGGAACTTCGTTTACAACAATGCTTATTGCATTACTTGTTCCTTCACATCCGTTTTCACCTACTCCCACAACAGAATATGTACCCTCCTCATTCACCACTATTGATTCACTTAATTCATCATTACTCCAGGTATAAGCTAGCCCGCCCGTTGCAGTTAAGGTTACAACCTCATTTCCGCAAAACTCAACTGGGCCATCTGCAGATATTGAGATGCTTGGTGCTGGTAATACTAGGAAGTTAAAGTCATCTGAGCGGGTAGCGCACCCTTCTGATGTACTTCCTAATAAATAAACCAAGCCTGCTGTTTCCACACTTATTGTTGAAGTAGTATCTCCGGTAGACCAAAGGAAATGGTCTGCGCCACCAGCACAAAGTATAGCGTTCTGACCTTCGCATAAAATAGTGTCACCCTCTACCACATGAACGGTAAGGTATGGATAATCACAATTTTCAATTTTTCCAAAAAAGGCTTCGCCACCGCCATTATTAGTTGGTGTATACCCTCCGTTGGCAATTCCGGTAGATTCAGAAGAGCCCGCAAAATAAAAATACTGCTGTTGGTCCTTGTGTAGGTCGAATGCGTTCTCGTTCGCACTTCCTCCCAAATAACTGCTCCAAATGCGGTTTCCCGACTCCGTAAATCCCGCTATGACCAAGTCAGTAAGGCCGGCGTTTGTATTTTGAAATCCGTTATCTCCTAAGTTTGAAGACGAAGAGGATCCAAGAACGAAAGCGGTTCCGGCATCATCTATTTGAACTGCGTTCAAACCGTCATTTCCTGTACCACCGTAGTACGATTTCCAGTTAATTGTTCCATTCTGATCATATGAAGCTACATAACCGTCAAAACTTCCACCTCCATTAAATAACTGAAACGCGCCTGCCGAAGATATACCGTTTACCGAAGCCGTTTTTCCCACTAAAACAACTTGGCTGGTTGACGCCTGTACGCCATACGCGTGGTCTTCAGATGTTCCACCCAAATACGTAGACCACTGTAAAAAACCACTACCATCAAGCTTCACTAAAAATCCATCATACGTTCCACCACCATAGGTTGTCTGTGGGCCTGCCTGCGCAATTCCTGAGGCTGAATTGGTTGATCCACAGAAATAATAGTTATAATCTGTTGTTGCTGCTATTTTTCCTGCAATCTCTGCCCCAGTTGAACCCCAATATGTATTGCGAAGCAGGAAGCCTGTCATGTCAATCATACCAACAAATACATCACTAGCACCGCCCCCAAATGTGGGTTGAATTGGATCTAGAGTAAGCAAATTCGTTGAGCTTGTTTCACCTAGAAATACAATCTCACCTTGAAAACCAAGAGACATGGAGGTTATTTTATCATCACCATTGCCTCCGTAATATGAAGACCATTCAATTTGTCCACCCTCATTAAATTTCACAATCAATCCATCTTTCGGGCCTCCGCCGTATACAACTTGTTGGCTATTTAATGCCACACCCGTTAAACTTGTTGTACTTCCTGAAACGAAAACGCCACCAAAAGCATCAACAACAATGTCTGTTGCAACTTCATCACCTGATCCACCAAAATAACTCGACCACACACGCTGATTGGAAGAATTGAATTTAACTACATAGAAGTCTGTGCCTCCGTTTATCAGTCCCTGAGCGCCATTGAAAGAAATTAATGAAGTGCTTGCGGTTGTTCCTGTCACATAATAATTTCCAAAAGCATCAGTATAAATTCCTTTAGAATCATCCAGTCCACTACCGCCATAATAGGAGGTCCAAATGATTGTTGGATCAATAACTACTGGCCCCTCTGTATTGACTTGATTTAGGTCAAACTTGACTTTATTGCCCTCGAGAATGAAAGAGCCATTCATGCTCTTCCCGTTAAAAAAATAAATGGGGCGATCATCAATAACATCACCCATTTCACCACGAATAAGTAACTTCTGATCCAACAAAGAAACCCCTTTCGCACCTAAAACATTCATTTGAATTTGAGAGGCCGCCGCTTTATCGATCGCTAAAAACTCATATTTCACTCCCGATTCGTGGATAAATATTCTCCAGTCTACACCAGGGTAAACATCACGGATAAGTAAAGATTTCGAGGTGTTTCTTTTCAAACCCATTCTCCAAACTGGTGCACATGGTTTTTCACTTTCAACACTTGAACAGACATTCGCGCCTTCGAGTTGTACACTCACTTTTTCAACAACAAACCCTTTGTCATCGGCTCTTTTAAATTGATAACTTATTTGATTTGCATACACAAATAAATCAAAGTCGGCAGAGCTCAAATAAAAAGAAGGTGATTCTAATCCGCCTTTTTCATTGCGTATATCGCCCTTGTTCTCAATAAAAAACAGATCAGAAGTGGCAAAAACCGAACTCGTAATTAAAACAAAAACAAAAGCTAGTAAGTTCTTCATAAGGAAGGATTGTTTTTCTACGCTTGAAAAGTAAAAAGGTTACTTGTTGAAATTGAGTCCCTTTCGCGGTCTTTCAAACACTCTTGTGTTAGCCAAAAGAAAAATCAAAAAAATGTTTCCTCTCTATCTGAAAATAGAAAGTCTTTCGGCATCTAAACGAATCATAATGAAAAGTAAGATCGTAAAGGCCATCAATGAGGAACCGCCATAACTAAAGAAAGGCAGGGGAATTCCAATAATTGGAGCCAGCCCGAGCACCATACCTACATTAATCAATAAGTGCATGAATAAAATGGCGGCAACACAATATCCGTAAATGCGAGAGAATTGTGACCGCTGCCGCTCCGCAACGGTTACCAACCGAAAAATAAGTGCAAAAAACAACAAGATAACCACGGTGCTTCCTATGAATCCCCATTCTTCCGCAACGGCGCTAAAGATAAAGTCTGTCCACTGTTCGGGTACATAGTTGTTCTGTGTCATGGGGCCTTCGTGAAAACCCTTGCCAACGAACCCACCTGAACCTACGGTAATTTTTGCCATTTCGGAATTATATGTTGCGTCTTCACGCTCAACGGGTAAGGAGAGCATCACGTAGATACGCTCTTTGTGGTGTGGTTCTAATACATGGTCTACCACATAATTGATAGAATAAGCCATGGCACAAGCAAGAATAGTTGAAGCCACCACAACGGTGTTGATCATTCTTCGAGAACGCGGGACAACAAATTGTTTTACTGCGAAAAGCGCCAAAACGCCTATCACAAATAACACAAGGATGAAAGTCCAAACTGAGCTTTGGTAACCAAAATATGGGTAGTTCGTTGTTCCAGATCCTACAACTATACTGTACGTACCAACGAAGACACTCGCGAATCCAAATATGAGAACATTTCCTGATAGGCCTTCACGATACATAACAAGAATAAACGCTAGAAATGTGAGAACTGAACCAACGTCGGGTTGAAGTAAAATGAGTCCTGCAGGAAAACCAACAACAGCGAGCGCATAGGCACGAATGCGCAAACTTTTAAATTGCGAAGAGTTAATTGAGATGTACCGAGCAAGGAAAAGCCCCACACCAATTTTAGAAAACTCAGAAGGTTGAATTCCGAAATCGCCAATTCCAAACCAAGCCTTCGCTCCATTCACCTCCTTTCCAACCACCAAAACAAGCGCCAGCAGCAAGACGAAAAACGCATAAATAAAAATTGCAAACTTGTTGAATACTTCGGCATCGAGGTAGAGAATAACAATGATGAGCATTAAACAGACGCCAATCCATACGGCCTGTTTTCCATATTCCTCGGAAAATGTAAGTGGTGAAGGAAATTCCGGATTATACGCTGCGCTATAAATCGAAAACCAACCCAATATGACAAGCAGCGCATATAGGGTTACAAGAACCCAATCTATATTCAACTTGGCGGTAGTATTAATTGACATAATTCAAAATGCGTGCTTCGCGAATTTGCTTTTCTTTTTCAAGGTTTGTAATTGTGCCCTTCAAATACTTTTCAACCATTAAACTGGCAATTGGGGCTGCCCACGTTCCTCCAAAGCCTGCATATTCAACGTAAACCGCCAGAGCAATTTTTGGATTATCCTTGGGTGCAAAGCAAACAAATACACTGTGGTCTTCTTTCGGTTCATTTTGAACCGTTCCTGTTTTACCACAAATAACAATATCTGAAAGCTTCGCGCTGTTGGCGGTTCCACCCGGACCAACAACCTTTTCCATGGCGTTTACCACTGTTTCAAAATAAGATCTGTTTACTCCTACATCAATTTTTTCATGGTACTCTTGACGTGCTGTGCCCTCTCTTCCAATTTTCTTCACGGTGTGAGGCGGGTAATAATAACCCCGGTTTGCAACAATACAGGCCAAATTACACATCTGAACAGGGTTAATTAGAAGCTCTCCCTCACCAATACTAATGGAATAAATGGTTGCATAATTCCATCCCCCCGTACCGTATCGTTTATCGTAATAATCTGCCCCTGGCACTTTCCCAATTTTGAGGTTCGGTAAATCGCTTCCCATATTTCCTCCAAATCCAAATTTCATGATTTGTTCTTGCCAGATTCCGAGTCCGATAGCCGCATCATTATTTCTACTGTTTGGGTCTCGATTCGCCTCTACAACACGTTGCATGACTCCCCGGAAATAGGGGTTGCATGAATGTACAATTGCCATTTCCAAATCATCAGCACTGTGACCACCATGACAGCCAATGAGCGCCCTATTGCATGGAATAACTGTTTGTGGCGTAATTGCGCCAATCTGGAGTGCAGCTAAACTCTGAGCAATTTTAAAAATAGAGCCCGGCCTATACTGCGCTTGTGTGGCTCTGTTGAACAACGGTTTGAGCGGATCAGACGCCAGTTGCGCAAAATTGTTTCCTCTAGCCCTACCCACCAATAAGTTCGGGTCAAACGTGGGAGCAGAAACCAACGCTAGAATTTCTCCAGTAGCCGGCTCTATGGCAACAATACACCCGCGTTTATTTTGCATCAGCATCTCGCCGTATTTCTGCAATTCGGCATCTAAACTAGCAATTAGGTCTTGGCCTTCATGAGCCGCACTATCTAATCTTCCCTCAGCAACCGGATGCTCCACACCTAGGTTGTCACGATAAACATAACGAATACCCCTCTTTCCTCTCAACTCCGCTTCATAGGCCTTCTCAATACCATTTAAACCAATATAGTCGCCCTTTCGATAATCAGGATTTTTCTCCAAAATTTCTTTTGTTACTTCTCCAACATCGCCCAATACAAGAGCACCAAGGCTTTCAGGATAAATACGAAGGGTTCTAGCCTGAACAAAAAACCCTGGAAACTTGTGCAGTTCTTCTGCAAATACCGCATATTCTGCTGGCAATATTTGCTTTACCACCGGAGAGGGTTTGTATTTCACATTCGGATACGTTACCGCTTTTTTCAACGCATCACGCAACTCTTCAATGGGAAGGTTAATTATTTGACAAAAGTGATTGGTATCGAAAGGCTGCATTTCCTTTGGTAAAACCATGAGGTCATAAACCGTTTGATTCTCAACCAAAACTTTTCCGTTTCGATCTAAAATATTTCCTCTCGATGGATAAATGACAACCTCCCGCTCTGTGAGTCGAGATCCCTTGTTCTTCCATTCATCGGTTGCAACCTGCAACATAAATAAGCGAACAATATAAATTAAACAAACACTTGCTACAATGAGTAAAAAGGTGTATTGCCTGTTGTTATTCACTAAAAAGTTACTTGGATTTGTTTGGCGAAATTAAGAGTTGCGCCAAAATCATCAACAATAAAGTTGCAAGAGTACTTAACAAAATGTGAAGCAGTTGATAAAGAAAGTTATCCCAACGTAAGAATTCTAAGAAGATGAGCCATGCGTGATGCAAAAAGGTTAAAAATCCAGCATACGTCAAGTACCACGATATGCCCATTTTGTGAATGGTTGGGCTTTGCAATGAGTCATAACCCTCACGAGGCGACAATAACTTTTGGACAATCGGTTGAAAGAAGGCCAGTGTTAAACATGCCGAAGTATGGAGTCCGGGAGGGCCTGTGAACAGGTCCATTAACACACCCGTGCTCAAGCCCACCAACAAAAGCAACCACCTTGGCGTTTCAAAAGGAAACATCAGAAGTGGAAAAATGTATAATAGGGGAATAATTAAGCCATCGAACAACTGAATTCGGCTGATGATTAATGCCTGAATAAGCACAAAAATGAATATATTCACGTAGCGCATCATTCCTCCCCTCCATCCATTTGAATTTGTTGCTGCATGATTGAATCTTGTTCAACTTTGTAAATATTCTTCACCAGTTGCACCCAACCTAACTTTCTGTAGTCTGTTTCAAGTTTTACCTTAACTCGGTGGAAGTTTTCTTCGGGTTTATCTTCCAGCGTCTCCACCTTTCCAACCATAATTCCTTCCGGAAAGTGACTTGAATACCCTGTAGTTACCACGCTATCTCCAACTTGAATGTAAACATGCTTAGGCATTTCCTTTACATATGCATATTCCGGGTCTCCCCCCAACCATTCCAAAATTCCGAATTCACCACTGTTTTTCATTTTTACCGACCCTTGAAACTTCGTGTTCAAAACAGGCATTATGACCGAGTAGTGCTTGCTCACACTGCTAACTATTCCTACAATCGCGCCGTTGGCAATAACCCCCATTTCAGGCTCAATCCCAGCCGCCATTCCCCTGTTCACAGTGATGTAATTTCGTTTTCGGCTTACCGTAACGTTAACCACCTTTGCGGGGGTATACTTAAATAAAACCTGACCCTTCACATTTAATTCTTGTAGTGAGGTTGAATCGAGCTGTAAGTAATTTTCGGGAAGTAAGCTGCGAAGCATGGCGTTTTCTAAAGCCAGTTGATCATTGATTTCAGAGAGTCTTAGGTAACTGGTAAAATTATCACGCTTCTCATAGATCCAGCCCGCAAAATCAGAACTGTGTCGAATGAATTCTTTACGATGAAAGTTGTTCTCAGAGAAAAGCGTGACCAAAGCAAATACTTGCAGAATTAAAAACATCAACAACACATAATACCGCTGAAGAAGTGCAAGTAAATTACTCATGAGACCCTATTACTCGCGCATCAAGAATTGGAAACGGTTGATGTTCTTCAAGGCAATTCCAGTACCTCTAGCGACTGCACGAAGGGGATCGTCTGCAACGTGAACTGGCAGTTTTGTTTTCCGATTAATACGCACATCCAAGCCGCGTAACAACGCTCCACCACCAGCGAGATAAATACCTGTTTTGAAGATGTCAGCTGACAACTCAGGCGGAGTATTCTCCAAACAGCTCATGATGGCCTCTTCAATTTTAGAAATTGATTTATTCAATGCATGTGCAATTTCCTTGTAGGAAACCAAAATTTCTTTTGGCACACCGGTAACAAGATCTCGACCACGAACACTGTATTCTGCGGGTGGATTCTCAAGATCATCAATGGCAGCACCAACCTCAATTTTAATTTGCTCCGCCGTGCGCTCACCAATCAAAATATTGTGATGCCTACGCATATAGTCCTCGATGTCTTGAGTCAATTCATCACCGGCAACACGAATGTTTTTGTCTGTTACAATTCCACCTAAGGCAATGACCGCAATTTCAGAAGTACCCCCTCCAATATCAATAATCATATTTCCCATGGGCTCTTCCACATCAACACCAATACCAATCGCCGCAGCCATTGGTTCATGAATCAAATAAACCTCTTTCGCCCCAGCATGCTCAGCTGAATCTTTAACCGCACGTTTCTCAACTTCTGTAATACCTGAAGGAATACAGATTACCATTCTAAGAGAAGGCTGAAACAGCTTACTGCCTTTGTTAATCATCTTAATCATTCCCTTTATCATGTCCTCAGCGGCGTGGAAATCAGCAATAACCCCGTCTTTCAGCGGGCGAATGGTCTTGATGTTTTCATGCGTTTTCCCGTGCATTTGTTGCGCTAATCGCCCAACCGCCACGGTTTTACTGGTAACTCGGTCACGAGCAATAATTGACGGCTCATCAACTACAACTTTGTCGTTCTGAATAATAATGGTGTTTGCCGTACCCAAATCAATGGCAATCTCTTGCGTGAGAAATCCAAATAAACCCATGTATGAAAGTCTTTGAAATTACGTGATAAGCTACAAAGATAAGTTGGTTCAAGCACATTAAAGAGATTGTAACAAAAGTTTTTTTGTAAACCTTCGATGGCGTTAAATTCGCAAAAAAAAGTTATGTCGTTCGAACTACCACAACTACCATATGCTTACTCAGCATTAGAGCCTCATATTGACGCTCGCACCATGGAAATTCATCACAGCAAACACCACGTAGCATACACCAATAACCTAAATGCCGCTATTGCTAGTACTGATTTAGAAGGAAAATCTATTATTGAAATTTTACATGCTTGCATAGACATGCCTGCCGTTCGTAATAACGGTGGTGGTTACTATAACCACAATCTTTTTTGGACGATTATGTCTCCGGCTGGTGGGCAATTGACTTCGACCATGGAGAATGCAATCAATGAATCATTCGGATCGTTCGACGGTTTCAAAGAAGCGTTTACAAAGGCCGCAACCACTCGTTTTGGCTCTGGATGGGCGTGGTTATGCGTGAAGGATGGCAAACTTGAAGTGTGCTCTACTGCAAACCAAGACAACCCAATAATGCCGGGTATTGGATGTGGTGGAACCCCTATTTTATGCCTAGATGTTTGGGAACACGCCTATTACTTGAATTATCAGAACCGCCGACCTGACTACATAACGGCATTCTTTAACGTAATTAATTGGGAAGAGGTAGAGCGCTTATATCGTGCTGCTTGATTTTTTTCTCAACTCGAAATTTTGACCGAGATATACCTTCCGAACCTGCTCATCTGAAGCAAGCTCATCGGCAGTACCCGACTTCAAAATTTTTCCATCGTACAACAAATAAGCCCTGTCCGTAATAGTCAGGGTTTCCTGTACGTTGTGGTCGGTAATCAATATTCCAATGTTTTTTTCTTTCAGCTTCCAAACAATTCTTTGAATATCCTCAACAGCAATTGGATCAACACCTGCAAATGGCTCATCAAGTAGAATAAATTTCGGGTCAGTAGCCAAAGCGCGAGCTATCTCGGTTCTTCGTCTCTCACCTCCTGAGAGGTGATGCCCAACAAATTTTCTTTTTTCAGTTAATCCGAATTCAGCCAATAATTGCTCAAGCTTATCCTTTTGTTCGGCTTTTGAAAGTTTGGTCAATTCCAATACCGATTTAATATTATCCTCTACTGATAAGGAGCGAAAAACCGATGCTTCTTGAGGCAAATAACCAACCCCCCGCTTCGCCCTTTGATACATGGCCAAATTGGTAATCTCCACTTCATCTAAAAGTACCTTACCTGCGTTGGGCTGCACCAAACCGGTAACCATATAAAAGCTTGTTGTCTTGCCTGCCCCGTTGGGTCCTAAAAGTCCCACAATTTCACCTTGATTCACCTCAAATGAAGCATCTTGAACAACAGTCCTTTTTCCGTATTGTTTTTTTATGTTCTCGGCTCTGAGTTGCATTTGCATGCGAAGTTAATCGAATCCGTCCATTTTCAATTGTTTCGGCAACAAGGCGAAGGTCATGCGGTGATGTTCACACGACCCATGCAGGCGAATGGCTTCTCTGTGTGCTTTGGTTGGATAGCCCATGTTTTTATTCCAACCATACACCGGAAATTGTTCATGCAATAAGCACATGTGTTCGTCTCTGTGCGTTTTCGCCAGGACTGAGGCTGCAGCTATGTTCATGAAACGAGCATCCCCTTTAATCATGCACGTGTGATTGAAATTTTCGAGTTTATAGAATCGATTGCCATCTACCAATAAGTGCAGTGGTCTCGGATTCAGTTGCATTGCTGCACGCTGCATTCCTGTTATTGAGGCGCGAAGTATATTCAATTCATCTATTTCCAAAGGAGATAAAAACTGAACGCTCCATGATAAGGCCTCGTTTTCTATTATCTCTCGCAAGATGTTTCTGTTTTTCTCAGACATCTGTTTCGAGTCATTCAAAAGTGGATTTGAAAACCCCTCGGGTAATATTACCGCTGCTGCAACCACTGGCCCTGCCAGGCAACCGCGTCCGGCTTCATCTAAACCAGCTTCGAGGTGAGTTGTGTAAAACGGAAGCATCAATTCCGATAGAATTTTTTTCTTGTTCCGTCGGAATACTCAACAATGAAAAACCCTTTTTGCGATTCACCATTCTCTACTTTCCTTCCTTGAAAATCAAAATATTTTACCGGCCTTGCTTCGAAAGAATGCAAATTTTCTAGATAAGCAGGCAATGTTATACTCGAAAAAAAATTCCATATTTCTTGACTTCCATCGAAATCTTGACACGTATTACCCGTAACTGTCAGCGGGGTTGTGCCTGGCCAAGTATGTCCGCCGCCTGTAATTTCAATATACCAATTGTCTTGTTCGTTGCAATTGTTATAAATCGTTTTAGACGCTGTACACAAGTCAAAAATATTTGTGTTGGTTATTGACTGCGTATTTCCCATGGCAGAACATGTGTTATTTGTATTCCAAAAATTCAAGGTTTCCGTAACACTCGTTAACACGCCGAACGTTGGATATTGCCCAGGAGACCCGTCAAATAGCACTACGGGGTCCAAATTCCCATGTATATGAAAGGTTGGTACTGCTCGAGATGGATTGAAATTTTGCAACATTGCCTCGGTCATTGTGCCTGAAACAGACGCAACCGCAGCAAATCTATTAGACAATTGACCTGCTAAAGCGTAACTGAAAATACCACCATTCGAAAAGCCACAGGAATAGACTCGTGCGGGGTCTACGGCTTCTGTTGCAATCAAATATGATAATAGGGCGTCAATAAATCCAATATCATCCACGTCTGTAGGGTCTTGCCAAGCGTTCCAATGATTAATTCCGATTTGATCTGGCAAACCTTGAGGGTAAACAACATAAAATTTTCCAACATCAGCTACATTATTCATCTCTGAATAAGTCATTTGAAAATTCATGTTGTTGGTGTACCCATGGAAATTAAAAACAAGCGGTCGCACACCACTGGGCATATTTGGAGGTGTATATAAAATGTATGATCTCGATTGACCGTTGAAATCAAAAGCAACTTGTTGCTGACAAATTCCATTTATAGTGAAAAAGAATGCGAAAACGTACGTGAAGCTTTTCATTGTGTAAAAATAAGAAAGGGCTATAAAAATAGCCCTTTCAAAATATGAATTTCTTTTACTGTTGTAGTGTAAAACGAATTGGCAATCTTGTCCAAACACGTACGGCTCTACCGTTTTGTTTTCCAGGATTCCATTTGATTTTTGGTAAGACCTGTTTGCACACGCGTAACGCTTCTGCATCTAACATCTCTCCACCATCAACTCCGCGCTCAACATCAAAGTTCGAGGGCGTACCATTTGCTTCAACAACGAAACGAATGTATACTGTTCCTTCAATGTTTTGCTGCTTTGCACGCTCTGGGTAACTTACATTCGAGTTAATCAGATTAAACAATTCGCCGTCTCCTCCGGGGAAAGAGGGCATCTCAGAAACGAAAGTAAATACTTCTTCTACCTTGTCGGTTTTCGTGTCTACCACGGTTTCTGTCTGAATAAAATCTGATGGACCCATTGGACCATCTTCACCCTCGGTAGTTTCAGTTGAAATTTTTTCATCTTTCAATTTATCTGCTGATGGTGGTGGAGTATCCACATTTTCTTCAATCACAATTGATGTAAATTGGATCTGTCTCACAGAGGGTGGTGGTGGTGGTGGTGGCGGTGGCGGTGGCGGTGGTGGCGGCGGTGGTTCATTTGGATCTGTTGGCGGTGGGGCCATCATTTCCTTCGACATTTCCACCTTCTTCTCATTCTTTTCGTCTTCGTTGTTAGCCAGGATAACTGGAGTTACCAATGCGGCTGTTGCAATGAATACGCCTGAAAAAAGTGCAATCGCTATGATTGCTCCGTATGCTTTACGTATTCTATATGCACCATATGCTTTTTGCTTTTGGTCAAAAACCATTTCATTGCGATCTTCTGAAGAAATATTTCCCCAGCCGCGATCAGAACCGATGATTCCAATTACCAGCGCCGCAACAAAGGTGTAAATTGCGTCTGTGTGGTTGTACAAGAAATCTAACATAATTTTTATTTTTTTGCTGTACAGGTGTACAATTCAATGGTTCATTTCAATTTCATTCCCGCTAATTTGTCTGCTGGAACAAACAATTCAGCCTCTCTCTTCTCCATGTCCATAATTGCACGCTTCTTCACGTTGGTAATGTTTAACTCATCAATAGCGTTTACAACATTCTTCCACTTGGTAGTAGGAAGTGTTTTCACTACCACGAACGGTGCTAAACTATCGTTGGTGATATCAATGTAGGCCTTTTTGTATTGTTCCTCATTCATTTCACCTTTGTTTAATTTGTCTTTAATGACATTCACACGCTCATTGATTTTTCTATTGCGGTCAAGTAAAACTACACGAAAACCGTCTTTCGAGAAATTGGTTTGGATGAGTTCCGTGGTATCCTTTCTGAATTTCCCGTGGTAGTAAAAAATTTTGTCATCTGAATCACCTACCAAAAGGGTTGTGGCTAGGTCGTCATCAAGTTGGGTTTGATCCTCCTTGTTTTCGACTTCTTTCGGATATACAATTTCTACTGTTTTTGGTTTGCTCAGCGATGTTGCCAAAATGAAGAAGGTCAATAGTAAGAAAGCCAAATCCACCATGGGTGTCATGTCCATTCTTACAGGACTCTTCTTTGGTCTTTTCTTACCACCTTTTTCGTGGCCACCGCTTTCAATTATTTCTGCCATATCAATTCGAAGTATTAAACACGTTTAGTTCGCTGATTTCAGACTCGTAACCATGTTGAATTGAAAAATTTGCTTTTCGCGAAAGACATCAATCACGTCTTCCACTTTTTCGTAATCTGTTGCACCGTCTGCTTTGATTGCGTATCGAAGACCATCGTCTCCTCTTAGCTGTTCTCGGGAAATCCCCTTCCTCTCGGCATTAGCCATAAACGCCTCATAGCCACTCATTACCCAGTCTGCTAATTCATTGTTCAATGAATCAAGTGGAATACCGAGTGTTTGATCATCATATGATTTTCGTTCTTTCTCATCACCATCAAGGTATTGAGCTAGGTTCCCCAATGGCATTCCCATCATTCCCATCACTTCAAACTTTTTTGCTTGTTCCTCTGTGAATTTATACTGAGGATGTCGTTGCATCATGAGTTGAAGCATTTCTCTTCGAATTTCCTTACCGGTTAAGTCGAAGTAAACTCTCCCTTTCTCATCAACTGTAATTTGCATAACCTTTTCTGGCAACAGTATTTCACTTGTTGCTGCGGGCACTTGCACTACAACCGGCTCGTTCGGGCGAAATTTCGCTGTAAGAATGAAGAAAGTAACCAACAAGAAACCCAAGTCCACCATTGGAGTCATATCCAGACTGGGGGCACTTTTCGGTATCTTTAATTTCGGCATAATTTCTTAGTTATATGAATTAGTGCTTTGAAGCGAACGTTTGAGCCACTGTGAAGTTTGCTTCATCCATAGCATAAGTCATTGCATCAATACGCGTATTGAAGAAGCTGTAAAGAATAATAGCAATTGCAGATGCCATGATACCTAGGAATGTGTTGATCAAGGCTTCAGAGATACCTAATGAAAGTGCAGTCGCGTCAGGAGCGCCGGCAGTTGCCATTGCTTCGAAAGACGAAATCATACCTTTTACAGTACCCAATAGACCAACCAATACTCCCAAAGATCCGCAAGTAGAAAGAATTACTAAATTCTTCGACAACATTGGTAATTCCAACGCAGTTGCTTCCTCTAATTCTTGTTTGATTGCAGTAATTTTTGTTTCCTTGTCTAGGTCTGTGTTTTCTTCCATTTCGCGGTACTTCAACAATCCTGCTTTCAACACAGCTGCAACAGAGCCTCTTTGTTTATCACAAGCAGCCAATGCTCCGTTTACATCACCACCAGCAAGCATTCCTTTTACACTACGTACGAATCCCGCAACACTACCTTTTCCTTTTGCCATCATGATGCTAATAAAGCGCTCAATGAAGAAGATCCATACAATTAAGTTAACAGCGATAAGCAACGGTACAATGAAACCTCCTTTGTGTACAGTTCCCAAAACGTTATGTGGGTGACCTTTGATTGGATCTCCACCTTCGAAGTTTGCTGGATCACCTAAAACAAACGTGTATAAGGCCCAACCTACAACTAGGGCTAATGGAACGGCAATGTAAGGAAACACTGAACTGAAGTTGAATCCTCCTTTTGTTGGTTGCTTTGAACCGGCTTTCTTTGTCATAACTGTAATGATTGATTAAAATTTCAATTTTATTTATGGGCAACGAAAATAATGAAATTTAACTGAAAATCTGCATTCCATTCTAAATCTTCATCATTTGCTAACATTACGAAGCAAACAAATTTCTTTGAAGAAAGAGAATGAATTTCATTATCGAGTGGTTTTTCAGCATTTTCGGAGTGAAGACAACCATCAACGGCTAGACCAATTGGTCTTGTTTCGCTCTGATATATCGAGATACGGTCCAGTTGCTACTGAAAAGATTCATGCACACCCCCAATAGAATCAACACCCCACCCAATATCCAAAATCCGTTACCTTCAATGAGCAGGGTTACGATATCTGTGAGTTCTTCCCGATAGAAAAATAAAATTCCAGAAATACTTGTCCATGCAATTAATGCAGAGAGCAATCCATTTTTTATTCCATCGAACAAAAACGGTTTTTTGATAAATCTGGGGGTTGCTCCCACCAATTGCATACTGCGAATGATATACCGTTGACTAGAAACGGCCAACTCTACCGTATTCATAATTAAAAACACAGCAATTACTAGGAAAATGAGTGCAATAACGCCAAGAATGAGACTCCACTTTCGTATATTCTCATTGACTTCTTGCAATAAATTTTTCTGGTAAACAACCTCTTTTACCTGCGCATCTGTTTGAATTTCATTGACAAATGCTTCAAGTTTCTGTGGCTCAGCAAACTCGGGCTTTACTTGGGCGTCTAGAGTTGGTGGAATTGGGTTTGATCCTATAATTTGAACAAAGTCTTCACCAATTTCTTCTGCATATGCTTTTGCCCCTTCTTCAGCTGAGGTGAATCGAACTGCGCTAATTACCTCATTGCTCTCAAGTTTTTTTTGAATGGCCAAAATCGCCGCATTGTCCAAATCTGGTTTGAGCATAATTTGAACTGTGAACTGACTCTGAACGTGCTGCGTAAACTGTTTTACAACCAAAAAAAATAGGCAGATTATACCTACCATGAGAAGAACCAACGCCGAACCCATGACAACTGAGATACGCGACCCTCTACTTGCTGATGTTCGAATGAGCTGCATTATTCAGATACAGAAACGACCTCTCCTTTGAAAAACAGGTTTTCACCTGCCAATGGGTGATTAAAATCAATAACAATTGTGTTCAATTTAACCTCTTCCACAACACCCTGAACCTGATATCCTTCAGGGGTCTGCATTGGAATTACTTCCCCCACAGCAAATAACTCATCATCCCACTCACCGTCATCTCCAATGAATTCACTCTTCGGAAATTCCATGAAATATTCATCTTGCTCTTCACCATAAGCTTCAGCGCATGGAATAGCAATTTCAAACGTATCGCCAGCTTTTAATCCTTCTAATCCTTTTTCAAACCCCTCAATCATTTGATCCTCTTTGAAGGTAAAGCTCATTGGGCCGTGTTCTCTTGTAGACTCAACCAATTCTCCGGCAGCATTATCGATATGCAATTCATAATGAACTGCTACTTTTTTTCCTTTTGTAATCATTTTTTCTTTTTGACTTTAATTTTTTGACCAACCATTAGTTTATTCGGGTTCAAACCTTTGTTCAATTTCACTATTGAATCTACAGATACCTTATGTGTATTCGCAATTTTTGATAACGTTTCACCAGACTTCACTGTGTGGTAAACATATTCAACCTTTGCATCGGCCTGTTGTTGCTTCTTTTTTGCTTCTTCGTCAGCCTTTCTTTTCGCTTCGTCAGCTGCTTTCTTCTTGGCTTCTTCCACTGCCTTCTTTTTTGCTTCTTCTTCTGTAATTTTATTCTCCTCTTGACCGTCCTCAACCTTTTCGTCTTTCGGTGCTGGCACTGTGATTGTTTTTTTAACTCTCACTTTGATTTTGAGCGACTGGCCAATTTTGACTGTAGAGGAGCTCATCTTATTCCATTTCTTCACATCGCTAGAAGAAACACCATATTTCGTGGCGATACTTTTCAACGTTTCTCCTTTTTTTACTTTGTGTGATTTCCACTCATCTTCCCACACAATTTTAGTGGTGACCTCAGATCCGTTTTCATTTGTTGTTGTATCGGCAAGTTCGGGTTCTGGTCTTTTTATCACGCTAGCGGCATAAATTTCTTTTTCGTGAGCAAGAAAATCTCCCACTTTTTCTACCGGTAAATACAAATAATGTTTTTTACCATTGTCTGGGATCTCTTTTAGTTTGTAGGTTCCATTCAAGTAGATAATTTCTTCAATGGGAATATTGATAATCTTAGAAACTTGAGCAAAATCTACCCGCGATTTAATGTGAATGGTATCTGTTTCAAAATAGGTAACAGCTGGTTTCTTTGGATATATGTTGTATTCTGTTGAATAGTTCATGATGAAGTTCACCGCGATAAATGCTGGCACATAGCCTTGGGTTTCTTTGGGTAAATACTGCTTTATTTTCCAAAAATCTTTAACCCCTCCTGCTCTGCGAATGGCCTTATTCACATTACCCGGCCCACTGTTGTAAGCGGCCAAAGCTAGATTCCAATCTCCGAATGTGTTGTATAAAAACCTTAAATATTTACAGGCTGCTTCAGTTTCTTTGATAGGGTCGAAACGCTCGTCTTGGTAAGAGCTTACTTCCAATCCGTACATTTTTCCAGTGCCAACCATAAACTGCCAGAGACCCGCTGCACCCGCCTTTGATATTGCTGTAGGATTCAATGCCGACTCTACAATTGAGAGGTATTTCAGTTCTTGGGGAATGTTATATTTCGCTAAACACTCCTCCATCATTGGGAAGTAAAGTTGAGACAAACCAAGAACTTTGCCCGTTACATCTCTCCTTCTCACGGCGTAAAGTGAGATAAAATCTTTAACAGACTGATTGTAAACAAAGTCGAAAGGTGTTTCTCTATCGAGAATTTTCATGCGTTCCGCAGTGAGCTCATCAGGGAAATTGGGAACGTGGTCTTTGGGATAGCTATGTGCATTAAGTAAATCTGCATCGGCTGAAAAGCAGAAGTGATTCATATAGCTTGCAACTAAAATGCGATCTATCTCGTCAAGTTCAGCAGTATTCAGACTGGTCTTACCGTTGTTGGGAAGGGTGTCTTTTAAAAAAGCAGCGTCCAAGGCAAATGAAGCCAATGCGCTGAAAAGAAAGGTGAAAGTAAGTATCGTATTTCTCATGATTTCCAACAAAAAATTCAAACGGCTCCTGCAAATCAATTATTGTGCCCTAAACGGCCGTGTATGCATCAGCAAGGTCTGAATTTTTTCTTGACTTTTGGCTCACTGTGTATTCGAGTTGTTCACATTGACTTCGTGAAAAACACTACAACTCTTGGTTATCTAGACCTTGAACGAAATGAAGTAATTCTGAATCAGCCAACTCTGCGGCTGTGAATTGAATACCGTAGGGCATATCATTCTCTTGCAAATTATCTAAAGGAATTGAAATAGAAGGACAACCAACCAACGGAGCGTGAACCGTAAAGATGTCTTGCATGTACATTGAAATTGGGTCGTCTGATTTTTCACCAAAGCGAAATGCGCCGTCTGTGCATGTTGGAGAAAGAAGCAACTGATATTCAGAAAATATTTCTCTTGTTTTTTGTCGAAGCAATTGCCTTACTCGTTGAGCTGTTCCATAATAGGCGTCGAAATAGCCTGCACTCAAAACAAATGTTCCCAACAAAATTCTGCGTTTCACTTCTTTACCAAACCCTTCTGTTCTGCTCTTGGTGTAAACCTCGTCTATTCCTACAGCATCAGCACTTCTGTAGCCGTAGTTTATTCCATCAAATCTGGCTAAATTCGAAGATGCCTCTGCAGTAGTAAGAACATAATACGTGGGCACCATATAATCTAGATAAGGAAAAGAGACGGGGTCTACTTGAAATCCTTTTGCTCTTAAATTTTCAATGTATGCATTTACACGATTGCGAATTTCTGGGTGAACCGCTTCGTTCTCAACAGCTTCTTTGAGGTAAGCTATTTTAGGCTTTCCATTAAATTCATTGCCGAAGTTCAGTTTCGCTTGCAATGCGGTGCTATCGAACTCATCTGGCCCAGAAATAATTTCTGTGATTAACTGGGCATCTTCAATGCATTTTGTCATTGGCCCAATCTGATCAAAACTTGACGCGTATGCTACAAGTCCATGTCTTGAAATAACACCATAAGAAGGTTTGAACCCCACTATTCCGGTTAATGAGGCCGGTTGACGAATACTTCCCCCCGTGTCACTTCCCAAAGCTGCCAAACATAAATCAGCAGCAACCGCTGATGCCCCGCCTCCAGAGGACCCCCCCGGTACACGATTTTCATCTATTGGATTCAGAACAGGACCGTAATAAGATGTTTCATTGGACGAACCCATTGCAAACTCATCGCAATTCAATCGACCAATAATAATAGCGTCTTCCGCCAATAATCTTTCCACAACTGTGGAGCTATAGAGCGATTTAAAATTGGAAAGGATTTTGGAGGAGGCCGACACTCCATGATCTTTGAAGCAAATGTTGTCTTTAATTCCAATGACCATTCCGGCCAATTTACCCGCTTTTCCTTCATTCCATTTTTGCTGAAGTGCTTTTGCCTGAGCCAATGCTTCTTCCGGCCAAATTTCTACGAAGGCATTTAGATTTTTCCTCTGCTCAATCTTAGTCAGATAGGACTGAACGAGATCTTCAAATGTAATGGACGAGTTGGAGAGTGCTTTTTGAGCCTCTCTTAAGGATTTAAAAGACATGTTAAAGAAAATTACTTATTCTCTTCTGACTTTTCTGCTGGTGCATCGCCTTTGCTCGCATCTTTGAATTCCTTCATTCCACGACCTAGACCACGCATTAATTCTGGAATTTTCTTACCTCCGAACAACAAAAGCACAATTACTAGAATAATTAATATTTCTTTGAACCCAATTCCCATAATGAATTTTTTTTCAAATATACTGCATTCTACTTTTTACTCGGGCAAACAAATTGTGTTCGTGTGAGATTGGTTTTTGAAATGGCGTTGAATCCGCCGGCCACATCAATTACATCTGCTATGCCTCTGGCTTTTAAAATACTACAAGCAATCATGCTTCTGTATCCGCCCGCGCAATGCACATACTTCGTTTTTTCAACTTGAAACTTTGACATATGCAAATTCAGCTCGTGCAGCGGTGTGGTGTAGGCCAATTCCAAATGCTCCGCTTCATACTCACCCGGTTTTCTCACATCAAAAACTTTAAATTCTCCTTCTGCCACTCTTTTCTCAAATTCTTCTGCATGAATACTTTCAATTGTATCTAATTCGAAACCGCTCAGTTTCCATGCTTCCATGCCACCGCTTAAAAACCCAACAACTCCATCGTATCCAACTCGAGCTAGTCTTGTGATTGCCTCTTCTTCTTGCCGTTCATCCGTTACCAACAAAATAGATTGTTTCAAATTTGTGATTAGCGTTCCTACCCATGGAGCAAAATCTCCCTTAAGACCAATGTTAATTGCTCCTGGAATAAATGCTTGACAAAAAGATTGTGGTGCTCTTACGTCTAGAATTAATACCGACTCATCTTCGCTTCTCAATTGAAACTGCTCTGGGCTCAATCCTTGAGCAGACTTTGATAAAACTGAGTTTAAACTGTCTGCTCCGGACTTATTCAATGCAACGTTCTCTGCAAAGTAGTAGGGGGGTGCTAATAACCCTGTTGTAAGTTCTTGAACAAACTGCTCTTTCGATATGTCTTGTAATGCGTAGTTCACTTCTTTCTGATTACCCAATGTGTCAAACGTTTCTTTACTCATGTTCTTACCGCACGCGCTTCCCGCACCATGCGCGGGGTAAACCAACACATGATTTTCTAGAGGCATGAGTTTATTTCTTAGGCTATCATATAGCATCCCGGCCAAATCTTCTTGTGTAATTGAACCGGCTTTTTGGGCCAAGTCCGGTCTTCCAACATCGCCGATAAACAGGGTGTCTCCTGTAAACACCGCATGTTGAACACCGTCTTCATCGCGCAATAAAAAGCAACTGCTTTCCAAGGTGTGCCCAGGTGTATGAAGAACTTCAATGGTAATATTTCCCACTTTTAGTATTTCACCATCATGAGCAACGTGTGTGTCAAAATTTGTTTTAGCACTTGGTCCAAAAACAATTTTCGCTCCCGTGGCCTCGCTTAACTCCAAATGTCCACTCACGAAGTCAGCGTGAAAATGTGTTTCTAAAATATATTTTATAACGGCTCCATTCGATTTGGCCTTTTCAACATACGATTGAACATCGCGCAATGGGTCAATTATTACAGCCTCTCCGTTGCTTTCAATGTAATAGGCTCCTTGAGCTAAACATCCTGTGTAAATCTGTTCTATTTTCATACGCTTACTATTACTTCTTTGATTGTCATTCCTGTTCCAACGAGTAGCAAAATTAGAGAAAAGACTTGTTTCAGCTTTTGATCTTCCCACTTCTTTGATGTAATACCACCAATCAATGCATGCTCGCTGAACGCAAAAGCTCTTGCGTGTATTGATTTTTCGGTGCGTTGAAAATGTCTGAGATAGAGCCCGTTTCTATGATTTCACCCTTTTGCATAATCATGGCAGAATCACACATGTGATAAACAACCGACATGTCATGAGAGATAAACAAGTAGCTCAGGTTTTTTTGTTCTCTTAGCTCATTGAGCAAGTTCAGAATTTGACTTTGAACGGAAACATCCAATGCAGCTACGGCCTCATCGCAAATGAGTAACTCCGGTTGAGATGCTAAAGCCCTTGCAATAACAATACGTTGTCTTTGCCCTCCCGAGAAATTGTGTGGGTATTTTGACCGAGCGTCTCCTTCCATTCCAACTTCGTTTAATAAAATTTCTACTCGCTCATTCAATTGACTTTTTGATAGTTGCGGTTCGTAGGCTCGTAAAGTTTCAATGAGCGTTGTAGCTATGGTGTGTTTCGGATTCAAGGAGGCAAACGGGTCTTGAAAAACCATTTGAATCTTTCCTCTAACAGGTTTTGAAAATGGTTGGGAACTGCTTAGAAGCTCTGTTCCTTTCCAATGCACCGCACCCGCGGTGGGAGGCAATAGACCAAGTAAAATTTTACTCAACGTGGTTTTGCCACATCCGCTTTCTCCAATGAGCGCTAAACTTTGCCCTTGCTTTATATCAAATGAAATATCATTCAGCGCTTTATGGTCTGTACTGTTGTATTGCTTAGAAACATTTTTGACTTCCAAAATTGATAATTCCGATGCTGAAAAAGCATAGGTTTTTTTAATGATGAACTCGTCTTTAAGCGTCATTAACCGTTCTCCTTTTCTCTCCCTATTCGGCTTACAGGCGAGTAAGCCTTGTGTGTAAGGGTGTTGAGGGTTGTGTAATATTTCTTGAGCGCGACCCTGTTCAACAATTTGGCCCTTTTGCATTACGATTACCTCGTCAGATACATTTGCAACTGCTTCAAGGTCATGAGAAATAAATAATATAGATATCTCGCGTTTGGATTGTAGGTTTTTCAATAAGTCCAAAACCGCCTTTTGTACTGTCGGATCAAGTGCCGTTGTTGGTTCATCAGCAATGAGAAGCTGAGGGTTTCCAGCCAAAGCCATGGCAATCATCACCCGTTGCCTCTGTCCTCCGGAAAGTTGATGCGGGTATTTTTTATAAACCTCTTCGGGAACAGGTAATTGTACTTCATTGAAAAGTTGTAAAACATACTCCTTTCCCGCAGTTTTTCCAATACCACTTGGAATTGCCTCTGATACTTGAAATCCGCAAGTCAATGCTGGATTCAAGGCGGTCATGGGCTCTTGAAAAATGAAGCCTATACCTTTCCCTCTGTATGTTTTTAAATCATGGGGATTTCGAAATTCTTGAGTTTCGCTACTTAAGGGTGGAAAAACAACAATTGACCCAGTGGTGTATTTGATGTTTGTGTTATCCAATAGACCCAACATGGTTAACGCAGTTAGTGATTTCCCACTACCTGATTCACCAACAACAGACAGCCAAACATTTTTTTTTAGGCACAACGAGACATTTTTTAAAACACAAGAGTCACCAAATGTCGCAGATAGGTTTTCTATTCGAACCATTTCCATGCATGCAAGATCGTATGAAAAAAAAGGTGGAAAAAATTAATCCCTTGGAATAATAAACACATCTCAACTGAAAACCAATGAACTGTGATTACTTCAACCAATTGAATTTGACTATATTTGATTCAACCTGTAGATTATGAAAAAAATATTACTTTTTTGTGGTGGACTCTTTTTAATGGGTTCGAATCTTCAAGCTCAAACTTGGAGTGAAGATGTAGCTCCTATACTTTTCGAACATTGCGCGAAATGCCACCATGCCGGGGGAATTGGACCTTCGTCATTTATGACATACGAAGACGCCTATAATGGACAATCAAGCATCTATACTGCAATTATGAGTGGTGAAATGCCCCCCTGGCCAGCAGACCCGAATTACAGACATTTCGTTGGGGAGAATGTGTTAACTGCTGTTGAAAAACAAACCATTGAAAACTGGATTTCTGCCGGTGCACCATCAGGAGATTTAGCCCTAGCTCCAACAGCACCGGTTTTTAATGATAATACTCAACTTCCTAGTATTGACTATAACTTCATGACGCCCAATTATACAAGTCCCGCAACGAATTCAGATTACTACAGAACGTTTGTAGTTCCTAGTGGGCTTGTTCAAGATGGATGGTTAGATGCAATTGAGATTATTCCTGGAAACGACGACATTGTTCATCACGTGGTCATCTCTTACGACCCAACAGGAGCGGGCGCACAACAAGATGCGAATGATCCTGGTGAAGGATTTCAATCTACTGGTGGGGGTTTGGTGAGTGGAGCGAAGTTCGTGGCTGCTTGGGCGCCAGGAAGTGGGCCACTGTGGGTTCCCAATGGCTTCGCACAACGACTAGAGGCAGGGGGAGATTTTTTAATTGAATTTCATTATCCAGCTGGAACCCTCGGTCAATCAGACCAGACAACAGTAAATTTGCATTACTCAGATGATCCAACACCGCGTGAGGTTTGGTACAATCCTATTTTAGTTCATGCACCGGGTGTGTTGGATCAGAACTTTTTATTCATTCCGGCCAACCAAACGGCTACGTTCACTGAAACGTACAATGTTCCATATGATGTTACGCTTATTGGTTGCTTTCCACATATGCATTTGATTGGAAGAAGCATAAGCAGTTGGGCAGAGCTTGCCGATGGCAGCACAGAGCCGCTAATTAGCATTCCAAATTGGCGTTTTGAATGGCAATTGAGCTACAATTACCCACAGCTCATTCCAATTCCACAGGGAACACAGTTGAGAGCTGAGGCTTTCTATGACAACACTTCAGCCAATCCGTATAACCCAAACAACCCACCACAGCTAGTCATTGCCGGTGAAGAAACAGGTGATGAAATGATGATTGTTTTCTATTGTTACACTTATTATGTGAATGGCGATGAAAATATTGTTGTTGAGCCGATTGTAAATGTGAATGAGTCACTTCACTCGATGGCCGAAAGTTTAATTTACCCCAATCCAAATGCAGGTTCCTTTACATTGAATACGTTCTTACCTCGATTTGATAAAACAAATGTTCACATTTTCGATTTAACCGGAAAGCAAGTGTACACGGAGCGCGTTGGTATACCAGGAGGAATGTTTTCAAAGACCTTTGATTTGAATTTACCTTCTGGATTATACACCCTTCAAGTTAAGGGCGAGCAGACCAATCAATCTGTTCGATTCGTGGTAGATTAGATTTTGATTTTCAGAGAAAACACATTGCTGTAAGGAACATCTGATTGATTTCCTACATCAGACAATGCGTAATCTAAAAACCATTTACGCAATCGAATTCCCACACCAATGTTGGGTTGGAAAGACATGTATTGCGTATTGTCAAAATCAACAGAGCGTTGAATGTTACCTATTCCACCCCGAAGAAACAGGATATTGGCATAGCCCAGTTCAAATCCAAGATTAGGATCTAGATTCAAACCTTTCATTGAAACCAACGTGTTTCTTTGTCCATCTGTAGTAAGTTGAACGTTCGATTCTATAAGGTACGAAAGCTCCTCTCCTTTTATTTTTTTATTCCATTTCCCGTGGTAAGCGCCACCTGTTATAAACCTCGGAAGAGCTATCTCTAGGCCGTTTTCAGGGAGTGTGTTTCCGGTATTCTGAAAAACAGTAATTGCTGATTCATTCAAATTGAACATCCATGCATTGAAGGTGCTTGTTGCATCACGAATAACAAGTCCTGCACTCCAGCGCTCTTTCTTCAATTGAGTTCCAAAATCGAAGCCAATACCAAAAGCATTTGCAAATGAGCCAATATTGCGGTAAATCAGCTTAATATTTCCTCCAAATTTCAACTGGTTAACGAAGTTCGATTTGGTAGTGAGTCCGTCTTGGGCTATAGAAAAAATAAAAGCATAGTCAGCGGCATTAAACGTTGTGATTCTAGAGTAATCAACGTTCCCGTTTGGATCGTATAAATCAAGGGTGTTTGGTATATCATCTACACCAAAACGCACAATAGTCCCCGCTACGGCCGTTTTATCATCTACCTTCTTACCTGCAGAAATAAAATCATACTTCGCAATTCCGGCAAAGTATTCATTGTGCATAGTTGCAAACTCCCATTGGTCTGTCAATTGTAACAAGCCTGCCGGATTCCAATAACCGGCGGTTACGTCTGAAACTGATGCTACTTGAGCTCCTGACATTCCGAATGATCGAGCCCCTACTCCAATCTGTAAAAATTCATTCACATATTTCGGAGCAGTTATTTGCGCGTTCAACGCAACACAACTCAGTGTGACGATTGCTAGTAAAATGAAGTTTTTTTTCATCAAATAGAGCTTACACATTCAATGGATTCAGGAAATTTCGCTTTTAATAAATTCTCAATACCCCCCTTGAGCGTTGCTGTTGAAGATGGACAACCCGCACAAGAACCCTTCATTTGGACATATACCGTTTTATCTTTAAATCCAATAAAATCTATTGCACCCCCATCGCGCTCAACCGCTGGTTTTACATATTCTTCAAGAATGGCTTGAATGGCTTCGTCTAATTCTGTGGATTCGAACTTTGGAAGAGGGTTTGAAACTATCTTTTCATCATTGTCACTCGCAATAGACTGTGGGGCCCTGTTCATCAAGTGGGCTGGCACCGTTGTTACGGCAATTTCATTATCCATTAACCATTCTCTCATGTACTCCCTCAATTGCATAACTATCATGTCCCAGGTTAAAGATTCATCTTTAGTGACGGTAACGAAATTATTAGCTATGAAAACATTTGTTACAAAAGGAAAGTTAAATAGTTCTTCTGCAAGAGGGGAAGAGCCTTTTGCTTCATTTTTATTTTGATATTCTACTTGCAGGCCACCGGTTAATAAAAGTCTATCCGCCACAAACTTCATGGTTGCAGGATTCGGAGTCATTTCGGCATATAATGCGGTAGGTATTTTTTTTCTTTCGCCCATAATACAAATGTAATTGCATTCAAGGATAACATTTACACGCCATGTTCATTTGAATCCCACTATTTTTGTTAGAATCGAAATCGATTTTCTTTTTAAACGACAACATGAAAAAACTTTTGTTTTTAATCCTTCTTGCTTCGCACTCATGCTTTTTGTTTGCTCAAGACACCTTTCCATTCAATGGTATTCGACCAAAAGATGTTAGTGCCTATGCCCTGACGAATGCAACTATTTATTCAACACCTGAGATTAAACTTGAAGGTGCAACTGTTATTGTTGAAAAGGGAAAAATAATTTCTGTGGGTAAAAACATTCCCATACCCAAGCACTGCGCTATTATTGATGCCAGCGGAAAATTCATTTATGCCGGATTCATTGATGCTTTCTCCACTTACGGTATTCCTAAAAAGCAAAATGACAATCACGGCGAAGAAACCGAGGAAACAGGAAAAAGTATTTTAGGCTGGAACGCTGCTATTCATCCGGAGTATAATGCCTCCTTGCAAGTTCAACACAATGATGACGACGCAACAAGTTATCGAAATGCCGGAATAACGGCGGTATGTGCGCATAAAGCAGACGGCATTTCTCGCGGTACTGGCGCATTGATAGCCCTTGGCAATGAGATACACGCCGACGTAATTCGTGCTGAAGCTGCCGCTTATTTTTCGTTTAACAAAGGAAATAGTCCACAACAATACCCATCTTCAATTATGGGAAGCATTGCTTTACTTCGACAAACCTACTGCGATGCAAGCTGGTACGCGAATTTGAAGGAGTCGGTTGAAACAAACCTGTCTCTTCGCGCAATGAACGTGAATAGCAATCTTGCTCAAATTTTCGAAGCCAATGACAAATGGAACATTCTTCGTGCTGACGCTATTGGTGATGAGTTTGGTGTGCAGTATTTGTTCAAAACAGGAGGGAACGAATACCAGCGCATCGAAGAAATGAAAGCCACAAAAGGTAAGTTTATTGTTCCTGTAAATTACCCCCAAGCGTTTGATGTGAGCGATCCTGCGAGCAACCGATATATTTCTACAGCAGAATTAAAACATTGGGAATTGGCGCCTTTTAACTTAGCCTATTTGAATAAAGCTGGAATTGAATTCTGTATTACGTCTAGCGGACTTGAAGACAAAAGCCAATTGCTTGAAAACATTCGTATTGCAGTTGAAAACGGACTACCCGCGAATATTGCATTAGCCGCATTGACTACTCGTCCAGCTCAATATTTGAACGTTCAACATCGTGTGGGATCTATTCTTGCTGGGTATGACGCCAATATTATTATTACCAATAAAGAGCTTTTTACATCTGAATCAAAGGTGCTAGAAACGTGGGTAAACGGGAAACCATACTTTGTTTCAAGTGCTGATGCCATTTCTCTTGAAGGGACTTACGCCATATCTGTCTTAGGAACCGGTATAAAAGCAGAAAGTAAAAAGGGTAAGGGGGAAGAAATTATAGTTAGTTCCAAATTGAAGACAACTGAGGAATTAAAAAAACTTCATGAGGCGCTTGGTTCTAATTCGAAAGACAGCACACTTGTTCAATTAAAATTACAGTTAAAAGATGGTTTTCCAGTCGGAGAAATAATGCTCGACAGCTCAGCTTTTACACGTGTTTCAGGAAATATTCATCCAACTGAAAAAGAGCTTGTTTTAGATCTTGTCACCTTTGGGAAACTTTCGTTTTCAATGCGTGCAACCGTTACTTCTTTTCCGAAAAAAGAGGAGGTGAAAAAAGGTGAAAAAACAAAATCACTTCCCGGCGAAATCATTTATCCGTTCACCGCCTACGGAAGAACCTCGCTGCCCCAACAAGAAAACGTGGTGTTTCGCAATGCCACATTGTGGACCTGTGAAAACGGAAAAATTCAAGAAGGAGACCTTTGGGTAAAAAGCGGGAAAATTGCTGGAATAGGCGTAGATCTTGTAATTCCGAAAGGTGAGGTTGTGAAGGAAATAGATGCCACAGGAAAACACATTTCACCTGGTATTATTGATGAGCACAGCCACATTGCGCTTTCGAGTGTAAATGAAGGCACACAAGCTAGCAGTGCAGAGGTTGAAGAAGGAAGTGTCATCTATCCGGAAGACATTGACATCTACCGTCAACTCTCTGGTGGTACAACGGCTTCGCAGTTGCTTCACGGAAGTGCGAATCCAATTGGTGGACAAAGTGCTTTGGTAAAACTGCGTTGGGGAGCAAATGCAGAAGGAATGAAGATTGAGAACGCACCTGGATTTATCAAATTCGCGTTAGGTGAAAACGTGAAGCAAAGCAATTGGGGAGATCGCGCAGTAACACGTTTCCCGCAAACCCGCATGGGAGTTGAGCAGGTGTATTACGATCATTTCTACCGCGCGTTGGAATACGGAAAAACCTGGGAAAATTACTACGCCGCTTGTAAGAAAGTCAAGAAAGGTCTTCCCATGCCTAGCGCTCCAAGAAGGGATTTAGAATTGGAAACCATTTTAGAAATTCTTCGCAAAGAACGTTTCATTACCTGTCACAGCTATGTGCAAAGTGAAATAAACATGCTCATGCATGTGGCAGACAGTTTCAACTTCAAAATAAATACATTCACACATATTTTAGAGGGTTATAAAGTCGCAGATAAAATGAAGGCTCACGGGGCGGGAGCGTCTACATTCAGTGATTGGTGGGCATACAAAGCAGAAGTTAAAGATGCTATTCCATACAATGCCGCTGTTATGTATGAGCAAGGAATTACTGTTGCCATCAATTCAGATGATGCGGAAATGGGTGCTCGCTTAAATCAAGAAGCAGGAAAAATTGTAAAGTATGGAAGTGTTCCGGAGGAGGAAGCCTTGAAAATGGTAACCTTGAATCCGGCTAAACTTTTACACTTAGATGATCGCATGGGGTCGTTAAAAGTTGGAAAAGATGCAGACTTTGTAGTTTGGAACAACCAACCTTTGAGTATTTATGCTCGAGCAGAAAAGACGTACATAGACGGAGCTTGTTATTTCAACTTGGAAGATGATGAAAAAGCAAGAGTGGCCTTTGCATCTGAGCGTGAACGTATTGTCCAGAAAATGGAAGAGGCAAAAAATGGCGGAGCTTCCACACGAAAGCCTCAACCAAAAAATCCCTTTCATTTTCATTGTAATAGTATGGACGAAACTTCTAAAGGCATTTTCATTAAAGAATAAGAAACAATGATTAGAAAAATAGTTATCTCACTTGCATTGCTTTCAGCGGTTGCTGTTCAAGCACAACACCGCCCAACACCTGCACCACCGCAAAGCAACTCCACTCTATTGACCAACTGCTATGCGCATTTGGGGAATGGAACAGTGATTGAAAATGCCTACATTGCCTTTGAGAAGGGGGTCATTACATTGGTTGCAGACGCTACTGTTTCTCGCATAGACGTGAGCAAATTCGACAAAGTAATTCCGATTGAAGGTCAGCACGTATACCCTGGATTCATTGCGCCAAATACTTCACTAGGTTTGGTTGAAATAGATGCAATTCGTGCTCAGAACGATTTGTATGAAGTGGGCACATTTAAACCGAGTGTTCGTTCGGTTATTGCATATAATGCCGATTCCGAAATTATTCCCACCGTTCGTTCAAACGGTGTGTTACTTGGACAAGTAACGCCGCGTGGCGGAATAATTTCTGGTTCCTCCTCTATCATGCAATTCGACGCCTGGAATTGGGAAGACGCTGTGGTGCGTGCAGACGACGGCCTTCATCTCAACTGGCCTCAAGTCATTCACAGACACTATGACAAAGGCAGAATGCTTGTGTCAAAAGTGAAAACCTACGAACAACAAAAAAGAGAAATTGAATTGTTTTTCACAGACGCAAAAGCATACGCAAAAGCGCCTAAAGGTGAGCTTACTGAAATGCGCTTCGAAGCCATGAAAGGACTCTTCGATGGATCCAAAACACTTTATGTTCACGCAGATGAATTAAAATCAATTCACGAGGCTGTTCAATTCAAGCGCAATATGGGTATTGTAAAAATGGTGCTGGTTGGAGGGTATGACGCTCCACTTGCTGCATCAATTTTAAAAGAAGAAAATATTTCTGTTCTGCTTCGTCGCGTGCACGACCTTGCCACCCTTGATGAAGATGATCCACATGCTTCATTCACTCTTGCAAAAAAATTATATGATGCGGGAATTGTATTTGCTTTTCAAAATGAAGGAGACATGGAACGTATGGGAACACGGAACCTTCCATTCATGGCTGGAACCGCCGTGGCCCATGGCCTTCCTTACGAAGAAGCTGTAAAAGCACTTACGCTTAACGCAGCAAAAATACTTGGTGTTGATAGCCAATTCGGTAGTCTCGAAGTTGGAAAAAGTGCAACACTTTTCGTTTCTTATGGTGACGCATTAAATGTTACCACCAACCAACTTCGACTGGCCTACATTAACGGAAGAGGCATTGAATTAAGTAACATGCAAACTGAGATGTATCTGTTGTACAAGAAAAAATACGATAAAGAAAAAAGCAAATAATGACCTTTCTTTACATCGAAAAATAGAATTATGGCACGTGTATTAACAGGCATTCAGAGTACAGGAACTCCACACTTGGGGAATATCTTAGGTGCAATTTTACCCGCAATAGAAATGAGTAATTTGCCAAATAATGAGGCATACCTTTTTATAGCAAATTTTCACACCTTGACTCAAATTAAAAACGCTGACCTCTTAAAAGAAAACACATATAGCGTTGCCGCAGCTTGGCTAGCATGTGGTTTCGATGCGAATAAAAACGTGTTTTATAGACAAAGTGATGTGCCGGAAGTTGCTGAGCTGACTTGGTATTTGAATTGTTTTACGCCCTTCCCCATGTTAGCTAATGCGCATAGCTTCAAAGACAAGTCAGACCGATTAAAAGATGTGAATGCCGGGCTTTTTACTTATCCTGTTCTTATGGCTGCTGATATTATCTTATATGATGCTGAAGAAGTACCTGTGGGAAAAGATCAACTGCAACATTTAGAAATAACACGAGATATTGCCGCAGCTTTCAATCATCAGATGGGCGAAACCTTTGTTCTTCCTCAATCAAAAGTGAATGAAGCAACCATGTACGTGCCAGGCACAGACGGTCAAAAGATGAGCAAAAGTTATGGAAACTACATAGATATTTTCCTTCCTGAAAAAGCATTGAAAGACGTTATAAACAAGCAGATTGTAACCGATGCAACAGCACTTGAAGACCCAAAAGACCCCAACGCTAACGCTATTTGTGCCTTGGTTGATTTAATTGGCGGTCCTACGATTTCATCAACAATGAAAAAGCAACTCGTGGCCGGCGGATACGGTTGGGGACATGCTAAAAAGGAATTGCTGAGTTTAATTTTAGATCGCTTCTCAAAAGAGCGTGCAGCTTATACTGAGCTCATCCAAGATAAGGCAACGCTGAATCAAATTTTACTTCAAGGCGCTGAAAAGGCTCGCTCTACCGCTCAAGCTACTTTAAGCAGGGTAAGAAAAAATTTGGGTTATAGTGAAGTTTAGCTTGTGCTTTCATAACTTCACTACAAGAACCTATCAACCTTGAACCTTCTATTTCGTCCTTTGTATCTCCTCTACAAGTTGTGGATGGGGCTTGTATTTTGGTTCAGTCTCATTCTACTTTATATCCCATTTGTTTGGATTTACAAGAACCGTGAAAGACATTGGCGAGCTTTTCCTTTAAAGCGCTGGTGGGGTACTTGTATTCGAAAATTTATCTTCTGTCCCATTCAAATCAATCAAAAAGCAAAACTTCCTGAAGGTGCTTTTCTTATTGTTGCAAATCACAGCAGTTACCTAGACACCGTTTTCATGTATGAAGTTATTCAAAGGCCTTTTCTTTTTGTAGGAAAGGGTGAGTTATTGCAGTGGCCCCTGTTCAATTTATTCTTCCGAAAGCAAGACATCCCCATTCGACGCGGACAAACGAAAGCGGCCTTGGTAGCCATGGACCGCGTAGCCAAAAGTTTGCGAAACGGAATGCCTGTAGCTATGTATCCAGAAGGAACCATTCCCGATCATGCGCCCAGTCTGCTTCCTTTTAAGAATGGTGCTTTCAAGGTGGCTGTTGAAAATCAGGTTCCAATTGTTCCTGTCACCTTCAAATCAAATTATAAGATTCTTTTAGACCCCGCTAAACTGTTTCAAGTTTCATCTCCTCAGGTGGTTGAAGTGGTTATACACGAGCCAATCTATCCCAACACTGAAAAAGCAAGAGATGTATTAACTTTGCGCAATCATGTTCGAGAAATAATTGAACTCGAGCTCAACGCAAATGGAAGTAGATAAGGCCACGGTTCAAAAATTAGCGAAGTTGAGTAAGCTTTCTTTTACCAATGAGGAAGAAAACGAAATGGTGAAGGGGCTAAATGAAATGATTGCTTTCGTGGATAAGCTAAAAGAGCTTGATACCACGAGTGCTGAGCCTCTCATGTTTATGACGTCATCAAACACTGTGCTTCGCGAAGATGAAGTAAAATCAACCATTTCCCAGGCGGAAGCACTAAGCAATGCTCCTGCAAAAGACATGTATTATTTTCGTGTTCCCAAAATGATTAAGCAAAAATGAATTATCCGTTCAATAAACTTTCTGTATTAATTCCAGCATACAACGAGGGGGCTACCATTCATCATATTCTAGATAGAATTGGCGAAGTAGTTCTTCCGAACAACATTCAAATGGAGATTGTCATTGTTAACGATGCTTCTCGGGACAATACAGTTGAGGTTGTAGAGACGTATATCGCCAATCACCCAGAGCGTGATTTTAAATTTTATTCTCAACCTGTAAATCAGGGAAAGGGTGCTGCTATTCACAAGGCCATTGACATTGCCTCTGGCGATTTTGTCATTGTACAAGATGCAGATTTGGAATATGACCCAGAAGAATTTAACGTGCTTATTAAACCGGTATTTAAAGCAGGGGCCGATGTTGTGTACGGTTCTCGCTTCATGGGTGGAAACCCCCACCGCATTCTATTCTTCTGGCATAGCATTGGAAATGGATGGCTAACTTTTGCAAGTAACATGTTCACCAATTTGAATTTAACAGACATGGAAACCTGTTACAAACTGATACGTGCAGACATTGCAAAAAGTTTATTGTTAAAAGAAAAACGCTTTGGCTTCGAGCCAGAAGTAACCGCCAAGCTTTCACGTATTCCAAACATTCGCATATACGAGGTTGGAATTTCTTACTATGGAAGAACATACGAAGAAGGTAAAAAAATTGGATGGAAAGACGGATTTAGAGCCATTTGGTGTATTATGAAATACAACATTTGGAGCAAAAAAAATCTGAAATAGGTTTTACTTCGACTTCGCTAAACGAAAGCCAATGTCGTAAATTCCTGGCAACGGATTTACGCGCATTCCCTGATGAATACTTACTTTATAATGTCCTGCGATTGGAAATTGTTTTTTCGATTTGTAAATAATTCGGTTGTCATACAAATCACCTAGACCGCCTTTTCCGTACCAATTTCCCAACTCATCTGCCATGGGACACTCTAAAGTGTCTACCGCTAGCTTTCCATTTGGAAATTCCATTTCAATGAATACATTCAAATTACTGAATTCATATTCTTCTCCGTTGCGAATATCTAAAAAGAAATCGTGAAGATTAACGGTGTCCATAATATCAAATTCAAATACAGCGACGTTCTGACTGTCCCAAATTCCGTTTTCAACAACCTTATTTCCCTCATAAACCGCCTCGTCTGCGCACGATGAGAAGAGTATAGATAACAAAAAGATGCTTAAATAGAAAGGCTTCATTTCGGTTTGTTTCCAGCGTTATTGGATTGATTCGGGTTTTGATTATTTCCTTTATTTCTAAAGGGGCGCTTTCCACCTTTTCCTCCTGATTTATTTGGCTTCTTTTTCTTGTCGAAGCGGTGCAAATCATCTTGACCAACCACCTCAGCAAAATCTGTTTTTGCAACAGGCTCTGTGTCCTGCTGAATGGAAACAACTTCTCCAACTACAATTCCTTTTTTATTTTTTTCAATGATATCGCGAACGGTATCTGCACCTAAAGCCAATGGCGGCTCTCCGTATACTCCTTCAATGTTGTAATACAACACGCCGTTGAAAATATCTGTTTTAAAATGAATTGCAGCTCCCTTCGCCAATTTTAATTTCACATTTGAGGGAGGCAATTTCTTAACCGCCTCAACGTATTGATCCAATTCATAATTCAAACAACACTTTAATTTTCCGCACTGCCCTGCAAGTTTTCCCGGATTCAATGACAACTGCTGGTATCGCGCAGCGCTGGTTGAAACTGCTCTGAAATCAGTTAACCAACTTGAGCAGCACAACTCTCTTCCACAAGAACCAATTCCGCCCAATCTTCCCGCTTCCACACGTAGACCAATTTGCCTCATTTCAATTCGAACTTTAAACGCATCGGCATAGCGTTTAATAAGCTCTCTGAAATCTACGCGATCTTCCGCTGAGTAGTAAAATGTTGCGCGCGTTCTGTCTCCTTGAAATTCAACATCGCTTAATTTCATATTCAAACCCAATTCACGCACAATTTCTCTAGCACGAATCATGGTGGTTTGCTCTTCTTTCCGGGCATTTTGCCACGTTTCAAAGTCTGCTTGCTCTGCCTTGCGAAGAATTTTCTTCAGCTCATAGTTGTCTTTAACATCGCGCTTATTCATTTGAATTCGAACAAGCTCACCTGTTAATGAAACCACTCCAACATCATATCCAGATTGTGCTTCAACAACTACTACATCGCCCTGATATAAGTGCATGGCTCCTTTACGGTAATAGCCTTTACGTCCGTTTTTAAAACGCAATTCTGCAACATCAAAAGGTTTTTGACCTTCTGGAAGTGGCACTCCTGCTAACCAATCGAACACTTCCATTCGCGAACAACCGCAAGTTCCACATGAACCGTTACTCTGACAACCGGCTGGCACTCCTCCTTTCGAACTACAACTTGAACATCCCATACGATTTTTTTTTCTGTCTTTATTCAAAGATAATGGTTATTGACCCACTAATTTTTTAATCTCATTTAATTTCAACAATGCCTCTACTGGGGTCAAATTATTTACGTCTACGCGTTTCAATTCTTCTCTAACGCTTTCCAAGGTTGGATCATCTAACTGAAAAAAGCTCAGTTGCATTTTTTCATCTGTACTTTTTTCGAGTCTTGTTGGTGTTTCAGACTCTCCCCTGCGTGATTCCAGATCCTTTAAAATTAGATCTGCTCTCTGTACAACCTGCTTAGGCATACCAGCCAATTGGGCCACATGAATTCCAAAACTATGATTGCTACCACCTTCTTGAAGCGTTCGCTTAAATGTTATTTTTCCACCTTTTTCTGAAACGCTTACATGAAAATTCTTTATTCGTTTAAAGCGTTCAGACATTTCATTGAGCTCATGATAGTGCGTTGCAAACAATGTTTTAGGTCGAATTTCCTTTTGCTCATGAATGTATTCGGCTATTGCCCATGCAATGGAGACACCATCATAGGTGGAAGTTCCTCTTCCTATTTCATCAAGTAGAATTAAACTTCGATCACTTAAATTATTCAAAATACTTGCTGTCTCATTCATTTCCACCATGAAGGTAGACTCACCTGCTGCCATATTATCTGATGCACCAACGCGAGTAAAGACTTTATCAAAAACCCCAAGACGAGCTGCTTTTGCGGGTACAAAAGAGCCGAGCTGAGCCATAATAACAATGAGTGCCGTTTGTCTCAATACGGCAGACTTACCGCTCATATTCGGGCCGGTAATCATCATAATTTGTTGTTCCTTTCCGTCTAAAACAATGTTGTTTGGAACATACGGCTCATTGGGTGGTAATCTCAATTCTATGACGGGGTGTCTTCCCTGTTCAATTTCTATTCTGCTTTCTGAAGACCACTGCGGTTGCACATAGGTGTTCGAAATGGCTACCTGGGCTAATGAATTCAGTACGTCTAGTTCCGCAAGACCTCGAGCGTTTTGTTGAATTTCTTTGAGTTTTTGTAAGGTTTGAGCTATGAGCTCAACATACAATTGACCTTCTACAATTGCAATGCGTTCTTCGGCTCCGGTAATTTTGGCTTCGTATTCTTTCAACTCTGGCGTTATGTATCGCTCTGCTTGCGTTACGGTTTGCTTGCGAATCCATTCGGGTGGCACTTTATCTTTGTGCGTGTTGCGCACTTCCAAATAATAGCCAAAGACATTATTAAAAGCTATTTTCAGTGAAGGAATTCCGGTTCTTTCACTTTCTCTTTCTTGTATTTTTTGTAAAAAATCTTTCCCATTTTGCTGTAGTTGTCTTAACTCATCGAGCTCTGCATTCACCCCTTTTGCTATGACCTCACCTTTATTCAGAGCAATGGGAGCATCTGGATTTAAGGTGTTCATTATTTCATTCACCCAAGGTTCAAGTTCTACCAAATCTTTTACCCAATGAAATAATGCAGGAAAGTTTTTGTCTTTTGTCAATTGCTGAATGGCGTTACTGGTGTTCATTGCCTTCGCCAATTGCATTAGTTCTCTTGGGTTAATTCGCGAGGTTGCCACTTTGGAAGCCAGCCTTTCTGTATCTCCAAGGCCGTTCAAATGCAGTCGCAGTTCTGCCAAAAACTCCTGATTCTCTGTTAAGATTTTTACAGCATTGCTTCTTTTCTCAATGGCTGAAATTTCTTTAAGTGGAAGTAAAATCCACCTCCTCAACAACCTCGCCCCCATGGGGGTGCACGTCTGATTTAACACATGGTAAAGTGTGGCGCTTTCATCGTGCGGGCTATTCACCAATTCTAAATTTCGAATGGTGAATCGGTCTAACCACATATACGCGTCTTGCTCTAACCGAGCAATTTTTTGTATGTGTGCGGTTTTATCATGCTGGGTATCTTTCAAATAGTGCATTGCCGCTCCGGCTGCGATAACACCCAATTTTAAATCATCTACACCGAAGCCTTTTAACGACTTGGTTCCAAATTGTTTTTGCAGCACCTCTTCGGCATAGTCTAATGAAAAAATCCATTCATCAAGACGAAAAGTAAAGTATTTGGTATCTCCGAATGCCTCACGAAAAGCTTGATCTGTGTGCTTTTGAAACAACACCTCATTCGGTCTAAAACTTTGTAACAATTTCGCTACATGTTGATATGATCCTTCTGCCAAATAAAACTCCCCTGTGGAAATATCTAAAAAACTCACACCGGCTAAATTGTTTCGCATGACCACCGCGGCTAAAAACTGATTGTTTGAGCTGTCATACGTTTTTTCATTGTAACTCACCCCGGGAGTTACTAGTTCAGTGATGCCGCGTTTAACTATTTTCTTCGTGAGTTTTGGGTCTTCCAACTGATCACAGATAGCCACTCTATTTCCAGCCCGTACCAATTTCGGCAAATACGTATCTAACGCATGGTGAGGGAAACCCGCTAACTCAACAAATGTAGCTGCGCCGTTTTTCCTTTTTGTCAAAGTAATACCAAGAATGCGTGCGGCTTCAACGGCGTCGGAACCAAACGTTTCGTAAAAATCACCAACACGAAACAAAAGCAAGGCATCGGGATACTGCACCTTAATTCCGTTATATTGTTTCATGAGTGGGGTTTCTACCACATCTTGCTTCTCTTCAGACATACTAAGCCACTTTCAATTTACTGATTTTTGATTTCCCAAATTGCTCCTTTGCATAGGTCAATGTCACCTTGAATTCTTTTTGATCTTTGTTATTTGGAATTTCAAACATGGCATCTAACAAAATGGCTTCACAAATGGAGCGCAGTCCACGTGCGCCCAGTTGGTATTCCATGGCTTGTTCAACAATGAAATCAAGTACTTGCTTATCAAAAGAAAGCTTTACACCATCCATTTCAAATAAACGCATGTACTGACGTACCAATGCGTTTTTAGGCTCCGTTAAAATTCGTCTTAAGGCTGTAGCATTGAGTGGATTCAAAAATGTTAATACCGGAAAGCGTCCAATTAACTCTGGTATCAAACCAAACTGTTTTAAATCGGCTGGAGAAATAAACTGAAGCCAACTTTGCACTTCTTCTTGAGACAAGGCGCTTCTAAAACCAATGGAAGCTGTATTCATTCTTCTCTCAATGTGTTTATCAATACCGTCAAAAGCCCCTCCACAAATAAACAGAATATTTTTGGTATCAATTTGAATCATTTTTTGTTCGGGGTGCTTGCGTCCGCCTTGCGGTGGTACGCTCACCACTGCGCCTTCTAAAAGTTTC
>Ga0194116_10000639_pt1 | contig 58403 bp, 46 predicted proteins | sample TA2MahsurfametaG_4_FD_148617 | JGI IMG/M metagenome (GOLD analysis project Ga0194116, IMG submission 148617) | Freshwater microbial communities from Lake Tanganyika, Tanzania - TA2015008 Mahale S9 surface | ecosystem: Environmental > Aquatic > Freshwater > Lake | place: Tanzania: Lake... | reverse complement strand
AAGAGTTGTATTAGTTCCGGTCAAGTTAATTGTACTTAGACTAGTTCCTGTTGCAGTTTCAAATACAAGTGATTTATTGTAAACGTTAGTACCAGTCATAAAAGTTGTTACAAGGGAACTAAGAGTTGTATTAGTTCCGGTCAAGTTAATTGTACTTAGACTAGTTCCTGTTGCAGTTTTAAATAAAAGAGAAGAAGTATAAAAATTTGTTCCTGTTGCATTTGTATAATTAAAATCAGAACTATATGTTAATTCTTTTGTTCCAGTATCGTAATAAACAAAATTATTTAATGTAGTATTGTCGTTTCTAATAGGATTAACATAAAATCCTTGATTAGAAGGAGACAAACCATCCGCAGAAGCATTTAAACAAATAGATTGGCTAGATTGGTTAGTAATACCAGCTTGATAACCTAAAGCAATAGAATAAGTACCTTGATTTAATGCTCCAGCTTGGTATCCTAATGCAATTGAAAAATTACCTTGATAGTCGTATCCAGCTTCTTCTCCCAACGCAATTGAAAAATCACCTTGATAGTTACTTCCCGCTCGAAATCCTGAAGCAATTGAAAATTGACCCTGATTGTTTTGTCCAGCTTGTTCTCCAAATGCTATTGACGATTGATTTTGGTTGTTTTGTCCAGCTGTTTGTCCTAAAGCAATTGAAGAATAACCCTGATTGTTTTGTCCAGCCGCTTGTCCTATTGCAATTGACATACTAGATTGATTAATCTGTCCACATTGGTTTCCGATTGCAACACCAATTAATCCTTGATTTTCCTTTCCACATTCGTTTCCAATAGCTACAGATTGAAAATTTTGATTTAAATATCCAGATTGATAACCAATCGCAACTGAATTGGTCAATTGTCCTTGAAATCCAGTTTGATAACCAATCGCAACTGAATAACTACCTTGTGTCCCTTGACCAGCTTGAATACCTATGGCTATGGATCCTGTCATTTGTCCAGTTTGACCTGCTAATACACCAATAGCAATAGAACCAGACCCTTGTGAATATTGTCCCGATTGGTACCCAATTGCAATAGCACCACATTGTTGATTGACTTGTCCAGCATTTTGTCCTATATGAACTGTAGAACTCCCAACTTGATAAGTATTCGCATTGTTATCCCAAAATAAATAATCTGAATAATAAGTACCTAGAGGCAACGATGAACCTCCACCGGATGGACCTGTAGGACCAGTTACTCCCTGAATACCTTGGCTTCCAGTTGGACCTGTTGAACCAGATATGTTCATACTTGTACTATAAGTTAACTCTTTTGTTCCGGTGTCGTAATATACTAATCCACTTGTTAATGTATTATTTTGTCTAATTGGGTTTACATAAAATCCTTGATTAGATGGTGTTAATCCACTTGTTGTTGCGTTTAAACAAATTGATTGGCTTGCTTGATTTGTCATACCTGCTTGGTATCCTAAAGCAATAGAATAAGCTCCTTGGTTTGTATAACCAGCATTATTTCCAATTGATATACTATAAGATTGTTGCAATCTATATCCTGATTGATTTCCAATTGCTATACTATATGCTTGTTGATCTGAATTTCCAGATTGGTATCCAACTGCTATATTTTGTGTTTGTTGTCTCTGAAAACCACTTTGATACCCAATCGATATACTAGAACCTTGTTGTGCTGTATATCCACTTTGATAACCTAAAGCAACTGAATAAATTCCTTGATTTTGATAACCTGATTGATTTCCTATTGAGATTGATTGGTTTCCTTGAAAATTTTGTGCTGCAAACGAACCTATAGCAATTGAACCAGATTGTTGATTGTTATATCCAGCGTTTATACCCATCGCTATTGATTGAAACCCCTGACTTATATTTCCAGAATTAATTCCAATTGCAATACATTGACTATTTTGATTTTGGTATCCAGATTGAGAACCTAAAGCAACAGATTGATTTCCTTGATTTTGATATCCAGCATTATTTCCTATAGCTATACCTTGAAATTTTTGCGAACCTTGTCCAGAATTTCTTCCAATAGCAACAGTATCTGTTCCTTGATTTGTTAATCCTGATTGAAAACCAAGTGCTATCGCATAAGTTCCTTGATTGTCATAACCAGCTTGATATCCAATTGCTACAGAATTGATACCTTGTGTGTTATATCCAGATTGATAACCTAATGAAATTGAACCTAATTTTTGATTATTATATCCAGACAATTGTCCAATAGCTATACTTTGATAACCTTGGCTAATCGCACCAGCACTATTTCCTACTGCTATAGTTTGACCATTTTGATTATTTTGACCTGCTAATACACCAATAGCAATAGAATCAGACCCTTGTGAATATTGTCCCGATTGGTACCCAATTGCAATAGCACCACATTGTTGATTGGCTTGTCCAGCATTTTGTCCTATATGAACTGTAGAACTTCCTACTTGATATGTATTTGCAATATCATTCCAAAATAAATAATCAGAATAATACGTTCCAGATGGTAAACTAGAATTTGAAATTATATTATTATATGCTGGTCCAGTTAATTGATTTAAATATAGTAAATTTCCGGTTGATGAACTAAATGAAAGATTTGATGTGGATGTTATGTTTGTGCCTGTTAAATTGATAACACTTAGACTGGTTCCACTTGCAGTACTAAAGTTAAGTGATGAGTTGTAAACGTTCGTACCTGTCAAGTAAATAGCACTTAGACTGGTTCCACTTGCACTACTAAAGTTAAGTGATGAGTTATAAACGTTAGTTCCTGTTAAGTTAGTAGCAGTTAAATTAGTTCCAGTAGCTGAATCAAATAAAAGAGAAGACGTATAAAAGTTGGTTCCTGTTGCATTTGTAAAATTTAAATCAGAACTATATGTTAATTCTTTCGTTCCATTATTATAGTAAACAAAATTATTTAATGTAGTATTATTATTTCTAATTGGATTAACATAAAACCCTTGATTTGTAGGAGACAAACCAGATGTAGAAGCATTTAAACAAATAGACTGACTTGCTTGGTTGGTCATACCAGCTTTATATCCTATCGCGATAGAATACTCACCTTGATTTGTATAACCTGCACTATTTCCAATTGCTATAGAATCGTGTTGTTGAGAATACTGACCCGATGAAATACCAATTGCTAACGCATTATATTGCTGGCTAATTTGACCCGAATTGGTACCGATTGCTATACTATTTGGTTGTTGAAATTGAACTGCAGAATAAGGACCAATTGCAATACTATTTTCTGATTGAGAATATTGACCTGCTGAAATACCAATTGCTAATGAATTTGTTCCTTGGCTATTTTGACCAGATTGGACACCAATAGCTATAGAACTGGGTTGTTGAGAATATTGTCCAGCTTGGTACCCAATAGCAATAGCACCACATTGTTGATTGGATTGCCCAGCATTTATTCCTAAATCTATATTGTAATTATTTAGAGTAAAATTTGAAGTATAAATCCCAGTTGCTGTCAATATATTTGCAATTATATTATCACCTGGCGTAAATGTACCAGTAGGACCAGTTGCGCCAGGTGGACCAGTTGCGCCAGGTGGACCAGTTGCGCCAGGTGGACCAGTTGCGCCAGGTGGACCAGTTGCGCCAGTTGGACCCGTATTTCCACTTCCTTGTCCACTACCTGTATATCCAGGAACCATATTTGGATGTTGGTAAAAAATATTTGATACCTGAACACCCAAAGGGTTATTATTTGCTCTCGCTGGAACGACAGTAGATATAACAAATTTTGTATCTGTACTTGTCATTTTTATTATTATATAAATTATATAATTTTTATATTATAAATTACATTTTACAAAAAAAATGATTTTGTATTCTAATTACAAATTATTTATAATAAATTCTTAATATACAAAAAAACTAAAATCTGTTTTAAAATGAATAAAAGTGGAAATACAAAGTCTGTAGGAAATATCAATTTAATATTAGGATGTATGTTTTCAGGTAAAACAAGTGAATTAATAAGGATAGTTAAAAGATATAAATGTATAGATAAAAAAGTATTATTGGTAAATTACATAGAAGATAAAAGATATTCTGATAATTCAATTGACAATAATTTCCAAGAAAAAGTATATACACATGATAAAGTTAGTTATACATGTATTTTTTTAGAAAAAATTAATGATTTGTTTAAATTGACGAATGAATATGATGTTTTTGCTATAAATGAAGGTCAATTTTTCAATAATATATATTTAGTTTCTCAAGAATTATGTGAAAAATACAACAAAGATGTAATTATTTGTGGATTAGACGGAGATTATAAACGTGAATGTTTTAAAAACAATTTATTGGAATTAATCCCAATAGCAGATACAGTTGAAATCTTAACAGCATATTGTAGTATATGTAAAGATGAAACACCAGCAAGATTTTCTAAACGCATTTCAACTGAAACAGAACAAAAAGTAATAGGTTCGACAAATTATATTCCAGTATGTAGATATCACTATCTAAATTAATTTTTTATTTTTTGTAAATAAAATGTTTTTATATAAATAAAAATGGCAAAATCAAGAAAATCTGTTTCTAAGAAACAAAGAAAACCACATAATGAAAGTTTAATTAAGAGTTTCACTAAGGGTTTAAAAACATTATATAAAAACACTATTGGAAGATTAACTAATAGCAAGAAAAAGAGAAGTTCAAAAAAACACAGTAAAAAACACTCTAAGAAACATAAGAGTTGTTAATTTAGTTTATCTTTTTTGTAATTTAAATGATAATTTTTATCTATAAAAATGACTATACCAAAAATAATTTATCAAACATGGAAAACAAAGGATTTACATGAAAATTGTTTAAAAATAAAAAACGATATTCAAAAATTGAACCCTGAATATGAAATAATACTATACGACGATAAAGAGATCGATGAATTTATAAAAACAAATTTTGATGAATTTATATATAACTGTTATTCTCAGCTAAATATAGGAGCAACAAAGGCAGATTTTTGGAGATATTGTATATTATATAAAAATGGGGGTATTTATTTAGATATAGATTCATATATAACAAAACCACTGGATAAATTAATTGAAGAAAATGATCAGTGTGTTATAACACGAGAAGGAAATCCATTTATATTTAATAACTGGATTATGATTTTTGAAAAGGGACATCCTATTTTAGCAAGAACAATATACAACTGTTGTTACAATATAACGAATAGAACAAGTTATGATATATGCTATTTAACAGGACCAGCTGGTCCTTTTACTGATGCTATAAATCAGATAATGACGCCACTTTATGGAAAAAATACATATTTATATTTTGAAAAAGACGATGAACTTAATTCTATTTTAAATAATCCAAAAAACAAAATAAGATGCAGATTTTACGGAATAGATATGGGTGAATTTGCATCATGGAAACATCAATATATTGAAGATTTGTACAAAAACACAACATATTGGAAAAATGAGAGTAAAATTTTCAAGGATGACATTGATATGCTTGAATTATTAAAAGTATACAATTTTGATAAAAAAATTAGATATGGTATAGATAGAGACGGCGGATATGTAATTGCAGACCTTAATGGAAAATACGATTGTTATATTTCTGCTGGAATTTCAAATGAAGAAAGTTTTTCAAGAGATTTTATAGATAAATATAATATGAATGAACATAATAGTTTTGGTTTTGATGGAACTATAAATAATTATCCTTATGAGTACACTGAAAAAATTTCATTTATAAAAAAAAATATAAATTATTTTAACGATGATGATAACACAGATTTATCTTTTTTAGTAAATAAATATGACAATGTTTTTTTAAAAATGGATATAGAGGGAGGGGAATACCCTTGGATATTACAATTAGATGAAAATATGTTAAACAGGTTCAAACAAATTGTAATAGAATTCCACGGAATTTCAAATAACGGTTGGAATTGCAATTATATTGACAAGTTAAAATGTTTAAAAAAATTATCAAAAACTCATTATATAGTACATGCACATGGTAATAATTACGGACCGATTGTTAGTAATATTCCAGATGTAATCGAATTGACATACGTTAATAAAAATTATTTCGATTCTATTCCAGAGTTGAACACTACATCTTTACCTATTGATAATTTAGATTTCCCAAATAATCGTAATTCACCAGATATAAATTTGAATTTTTATCCTTTTGTAAAAAAGATTGATTGAATTCTAAATAAAATTTATTTTTAAAAATTGTGAAACCAGTTGAAAGAATATTGTTTTATATTTTTATTTTAATATAAAACAACTTGAAACAAATTATACAGTAATTTTATGGTTCTGTTAGTCTTTTTCTGCAAATGGTTGAACAGTATGTTCAATTAAATATTTAGTATTTTCCATTTTTATACGAGTTTGTCATTTTTGTATTTATTTTATATAAATATAAATTATTTTAAAATAATACATTTTATATAATTTATTTTACTAAAATTATATAAAAATGGATACACATTCTATTTGTATTGAATTTATGAAAAATAAAAAAGAAAATGAAAAAGTAAAGTTTATCAACATTATAAAAAGTTATTATTACAACAATGAGTTATTAGATAGTTCTGTTGAATTTTTAAAAAAATCATTACCTTTAATTTTAACAACTAAAGATGATGTTATATTTTTTTTACAAAATATAAGAGATACAACTTATGATTATATTTCAGATGAATTAAGTAAAAATTCTAATGATGACTTTAACGATGTAGGTGTAATTCCACATCATAAAAAAATCAAATTAGATAAATATATGGGGTCACTTGATAAAATTAAAACTGAAGAAGACTTTATGAAATGGTATTTAGACAATTCAGACAAAAATAGTAATATAGTAATTACTGAAAAATTAGATGGTATTTCTGCCTTATTAACTATAAGTGTAAATGATGTAAAATTATGTACACGAGGAAATGGCGAAATTGGATGCGATATAACTCATATTTTAAAATATATAGATAATATATATAAATATACCGATGTGATTAGGAATGTTTTCAGTAAAAATTTACAGAAAGGAAATATAAATATAAGAGGTGAATTAATCATTCCAGCTAATGATATGGAAACTAATATGAGAAATATTGTTTCTGGAATAGTTCATGTAAAAGACATTACACCGGATATTGTAAATAAATTAAATTCAGTTCATTTTGTGGCATATCGTCTATATGATTTTGACATTACATTTTTTGAACAATTTGAATTATTAAAAAAAATTAACATATATATACCCCAATATGTTTCTGTCAAAACTTGTAATATGAATAAACTTAGAGATATTCAAACTATGTTTGTTAAAAATTCAAAATACCAAATTGACGGTATCGTAATTTCAGTTGATGATATATTTGGAGACGATAGAGTTGGATATAATCCAAAACATAGTATAGCTTTAAAATTAATAGGAAAAAGTATTAAAACTAAAGTATTAGATATTGAATGGAATGTATCTAAACATGGATTGTTAAAACCACGTATTAAAATTGAACCAATATGTATTAACGGAGCAAATATAAACTGGGTAACAGGTATAAATGCAAGATACATAGTTCAAAATAATATTGGCAAAAACACAATATTAGAAATAGAGAGAAGCGGAGATGTTATACCTAATATTAAAAGTGTAATTACACCTACAAAATATTTGTTACCAGAAAATGTAAAATGGGAATGGAATAAAACAGCAGTAGATATACAAATTTCTCAACAAAATGGTGAAAACGAAAATACAAATATGGAAATACAGAAACTTCTTCATTTTTTTAAAGAATTAGAAACTCCAAATTTAGGACCTAAAACTATTGAGAATATTTACAATTCAGGATTTACAAATATTTCATTAATTTTATCTCTTACTAAAACTTCATTGTTGGAAAAATGCGGTTATAAAGATAAATCTTCAGAAAATATATTAAATGGAATTGAATTTTGCAAACAACAAATTTCAGAATATTTATCAAATACAAATAAAAAACACATATTAATGTATGCTTCTGGGTGTTTTGGTTTTGGGATTGGAAATAAAAAACTCAAAATGGTTTTGGATGCTTTTCCAAATATAGAAAATGAATGTTTAAAAGATAAAAATAAAGGAATTTTAGAAGAAAAAAATGAATTAATAATTAAAATAAAATCAGTAAAAGGGATACAAGAACAAGCCGAGTTGATATTTGAAGGAATTTTAAAATATAATTTATTTATACAAATTATAAAATCAAATATCGTATTGAATCAAACCATTAGTAACAATAATCAAAATACAATTTCATCAAAAAATATATTTGAAAGTAAAATTAAAATTACCAAACAAAATGTAACATTTACTGGGTTTAGGGATAGTAAACTTAAAAAAATACTTGAAGATAATGGAAATGAAGTAAACGATAACGTAACAAAAAGCACTACTTTATTGATATATAAAGATGATGATACTTCTTCAAAATGCGAAAAAGCAAAAAAAATGGGTATCAAATTAGTTGAATACAAAATATTTATGGATACTTTATTTTGAAAAATCTTAAAGATATTGCAAAATGTAATGAAAATGATGTTCTTTATATATATGTTTAATAATTTTTGTAATTTATTTTACAACTTAACAAATATAAATGTTCATAGTGATACGGAAGATAAAAAAAACAACGAAAATAGATATTTAGAAAAATATATTGTAAAACCTATATTTTACACAATAACATACATATTATTAATATTTATGTTATTGTTATTTGCAATTGTAAAAATCCTAAAATATATAATAGAATTAACGATGGATTTCGCAGATAAAGACGAAACAAAAATATATGACAGACTTATTTATAATTATAAGTAAATATATTGTCTTGGAACATTTTATATTCAAATAAATATAAAATGAAATTTATATAATAAAAATTAACACAAATGAAATAATATTTGAATTGCCACGATACACATTTTTATAATATAGTTTAGTATTTGGTTCACAGTTATGTATCTGTTTTTCAAAATTGCTAAATTCGTAATTGAAAGGTACCTTTAAAATAATTGAATATACTCCATAATTTGATGTCAATATTTTTTTTACAATTTCAATTATATTGTAATTCTCTATAGGTTTAACTTTATCAACTGAATAATTGTTTCCTGTATTTGAATGTAAATATAGTGAAACTTTTGTTTTTGTCCTATACTCTTTTCCACCCCATGGTGCATCTATAAATACAATATCTGAATTCTGTATATAATCTATATTTTCTACAAAATCCAAATTATAAGATTGCGTTTTATTACCGGGGTCAGTTAATTTGTCAATTGAATAGGTTTTAGTTACATGAGAAAATTTCAATAAATTTGAACACAACACATCATATGTTTCCTTATCTCTTTCAAATGATATTAAGTTTGCGTTTTTAAAAATATGCAGAAAATTAATACTGTCTACACCTATATGAGCAGTTGCGTCAATTATTTTTTTTATACATTCTATATTTTTATAAATTGTTTTAAAATGATTATGAACTTGCTTTACATGCCAAGGCATTAATGAATTTTCTTCACTTGTTTTAGTAACATTAAATAAATCATAATTTATAAAAGTACTGTATCTTGTAATTCTTTTTGGGAATTTATGTTCAAAATTTATAGTTGTGTAATCGCTTTCTATATCGTCTGTATATTCTTTTATCATGTTTGATTTATATACACCCTTATAATACAAGTTATTTATATATGAATTGAAATTTTTCATTTTTTTAACACAAATATTAGATTACTTTTTTCCTTTAAACGTTTTAAAAAAGTATGACGATAATGAATCTTCTTCATCACTTTCATCATCATATTTTCTTTCTTCTTTTTCTTCTTTTTCTTCTTTTTCTTCTTTTTCTTCTTTTTCTTCTTTTTCTTCTTTTTCTTCTTTTTCTTCTTTTTCTTCTTTTTCTTCTTTTTCTTCTTTTTCTTCTTTTTCTTCTTTTTCTTCTTTTTCTTCAATTAATCCTTCTCTTTCTAATTCCAATATAGTTTCGTCAATATCTAATTCTTCAAATACTTCTTCTAAAGCTTGTTCGATTTCGTCATCGTTTTGAACATTTTCCAACACATCTGTTAAATCATCTTCTATATTTTGTTCTTTGAATAGTTCTTTTACTTCTCTATTTAATATTTTTAGATTTTTATAAGTCTTATTATCTCCTTCAATACGACTTATTACATTTAATAATTTATTGTTTTCATCTAACTGTGAAAAGATAAATGTAGGTAAAGTTTTTATTGCGAAATAATCAGAAAAAACTTTATGAGTATCTATATCTATATAAATTATTGTCATATATTTTTTATACTTGTCAAAAAGTAGTTTTCTATTTTTTTGTGAATATAATTTATTTTGTATATTTCTACTTGGTTTTGACCATTTTGAAACAAAAACAAGCATTAACAAATTGTCTTTTTCATTTTCCCCCAATGCGATATTAATTTCGTTATATATTGAAGATTTAGGTAATTGTATATTGTCATATACATTATAATTATTTTTTGTTGATTTTATCCATTGTAAAACTGATTGTTTTCCTTTCAAAATGATATTGTTATTATCTATACTTTCTTTAAAATCATCTATGTCTTGGTAAAAACTAGGAATATATTGTAATTCATTATATTTCAGTAAAACATTTTTATCTCTTACTAACTTAAGTTTCAAGTTATACACTAATTTATTTAGGATATTTAAATTAGGTAATGGAAATTCAAAATTATCATCTCGTCTAATATTATCTATTTTAAAGTTTCTTTGTTTTAAAATTAATTTTTTGTAATCAATATTTTTTATATCTTTAATAACTATATTTCTATTAATAAATTCATGTATATATTCATTATCTATTTTCTCCGGTTTGTACTTATTATAATCAATTGAGAACAAATAGAAAAAATATTCTATTATCATTCTTGAAATACTCTTGTTAAATGTATATTCTTCTAAATTTGAAATTATTTCAGAAATATTTTCCTCTGGTTTTTCCTTTTCTATAATTGGAAATTCAAGAGGATTGTCTTTAATTCTTCCATTGACATTTTCTGGTTTAACAGGTATATAGAACACAATATTTTCCTTTTCACATTTATATCCGTACATAATTCCATTTCTAACATTTATTTCGTATTTTATATTTTCTTTTCTAAAAAATTCAATACAAACATTTTTTGATGTAAATTGATTAATCTTATTAAATGAAATATTAGTTTGAGGGATATTTAAACCTAAACTTGGGAGTGGATCAGTAATTATGAATATTTGTTTGTCATTTTCATCATCTTTAGATAAAGTTATATTTACAGTTTTACCATATTCATCTGTCCCGTAATTTACTATTTCGTAATAATCAAATATATCTTCGATATTTTTAAAAGTTTTTACAGGATACATATTTTTAAAACATTTATCGATTGATTCTATAAATTCATTATATCTAAATAAATATCTATTGTTTCCTTCATTGTCAACCTGAAAAATTATTTCACATTGAGGATAACTTAGATTATCTGATTCTGTTCCTATATTTTCATATATAAGAACAAATGGATAATCTTTATTGTATTCAAATTGTAAATATTTTTTGTTATAATTGGGACATGACAAAACACCGTCTGGATATATTTCGTTTCTTGTAAAAATAATTATATTACATCTTAGAACTTCTTGTAAAATACCATGATATAAATGTGGATCGAAATATTTTTCTTCAGATAATGTCTGTAGTAAATTTATATTGTATGTTTCTTGTAATAATTCTATATTATTTTTTTTTACTAATTTGATTATTGCGTCTTTTATTTCATTTATATATTTTACTTTTTCAGTATTGTTTAGATCTCCATAATTCTTTTTACGGACTGATAAAATTATATCAAATATACTATTCACTGATCTAGTTGACCCTCTTCTAAAAAAATCACATTTTGGATTAATAGAATGTAAAAATGAAATTATATCTTTTGGTAAAAGACCAATTCTATTCGCTACAACTTTTTGTGTCTTAATGATATGTACAGCTTCATCTCTCTCGTCTTTCTCTAAAAAGTATTCTTTTAATTCGTTAAAATCCATATTTTTATTTCCATAATATAAATCATATGGTGAATTTAATTTAGCACTTTGGTCTGAAACAAAACAACATGGAACAACTGGTATCTTATCGAAATTATCTAAATTGTTTCTTTGAAGACCTGGATATAAGTTGTTTTGTTTGTTATCTAAACAAGAATAATAAAACTGATTACCTTCTTCTTCAGTTTTAGGGTACAACATCATGTGTTTTTGTTTTTTTTTATTTTCTTCGGTTGCATTTTCCCCAAAATATTTTTCTATTTCATTTTCAGTTAAGACTTTTGGTGCATTTTTCTTTTGACAAATTCTAGCATATCCTGGAATAAATTTTTCAGGGTCTATATCTTTTAGTAATTCTTTTGTTCTGACATATCTTTTTTGTTCTTTCACTTCTCTTTGTTTAGTCAACAACTCATTTATATTTGGTAAAAAGTCCTTGTATTCCTTTATAATATTATCTTTTACATTTATATATAATTGAATTACTCTACTAAATATTTCTTTGAATTTAAACGCAACACTTCTTGAATTACATCTTATAATTTTAAGAATAATATATGGTGTTCCTGGTTTTAAATTAACCACATCTTTTGACATTATTTTTATATCTGTTTTCTCTATTTTTTTTTGCATCAAAGAACATGCAATATAATTCTGTTTAGTTTCACTTGAATCTGGAATAAAATAAAAATATAAATTCTTTTTAGTTTTTTGTAATGAAACTCTCTCATCAAGTTGAAAATACTGTTTTAAAATAGGATTGTTAAATATCATATCCTGAAAAATAGGAAAATCAATGATTTGATTTGGTAAAATGAATTCTGATTGTATTTGTGTTTCTTTACCTTGACTAACCAATTCCATATTAATTGTGAATGATGAAAATATTCTTTGCAACATTTCATCATCATTTATTTCACAATTTGTATCATTTTCTATATACATGTATACTTTATTTTCTGTTTTCATATTTTTTATATTCTCTTCTCTTTCAAATTCCAACAATACTTTTTCAAATTCTTTATGACGTTCTTCTAAATCATTTTCTTTTTGTTCTTTTTGTTCTTCTGGTTCTTTTGACTTTTCAGATGCTCCTTTTCGTTTAATTTTAGGCTCTGTTCGTTCAGTTTTTTTTACACCTATATCAATTTGTTTTAATTTTTGTTTTAATTTTTCTTCTTGTAATTCCTTTTCTTTTTTATTTGAAAGATATTCTTCCCATGCCGATTCAAATCTTAAAACTACCGTAGTATAATTGTTATCTTTGTCATCAATTTTTAATGTTGTTCTTGCTAATTTCTTATTGAAAACTTTCAATACTAATATATCTTTACCTTTATTTGAACCATATTTAAATTCTTCATTAAGAAATACCCATTTGGTTACTGGTTTAAATTCATTTTGTATTTTGTAAAAATCATGTAAAACTACAAATGGAACTTCATCATTTAATTTTATAGAATCATAAAATAAAAAAGCATCAGCTTTAGTTTTATATACAAATTCTTTTTTTACTTTTGTTATTTCTAATTTAGTTGTTATTGATTGTTTATATTTTTCAAAACTTTCTAAAATTTTAATTTCGTAATTAATTGTCTCTTTTGAATTATCTATTTTTTTTCTTAAAGTTTTGAGATATAGAGGAATATGATTTTCTAAATAATTCATATTTACATTATTTTTAGTCAAAAACTCATCAAGTGGAAAATATTCTTCATTTGTAAAATGAGGTATTTTAGAATCGTATTTAATTGAACACCATAAAGCACTAAAATCTAAAATGTTCATTTTAAAATATTTTTGATTTAATTCATATGTATCTTCTATATTTAAAATTTTTGAATTTTGTATTACATTTACCAAGTTTATTGATTCGTATTCATTCTCAATTGATAACACATTTTCACCATCATTTTGTATCTGTTTTAAGAATACAAATTCAGGAATAACTTTGTAATGAGTAAAAGCATATCTTCTCTTTATACTGTGAATATTATCTAGAGAATATATCTCGAATGTTTTTCCATCAATCTTCATTTTTACTTATTATTATATTTTTATAAATATAATAATATAACTTTTTTATTCCTTTTTTAATTTTTTTTAAATATAACTAATTTATATGTATTCTTCTTGATGTTTGTTTTTCAGGGTCATTATACCATGTTCTTGTTACATTACAATAAAATTCAAAACCATCATTTTCTATTTCTTCGCTCTTTAATATAGAATTACATAATGGACGTTTTTTATGTATTTTGTTATACTCGTATAAACATTTGTAATGAATAGAGTTTTTGTTTATTTTATTTTTTCATACCACAAGCATATGAAAAAATAAAATATCAGGAAACTAGAAAAAAAGTAAGAGAAGTTCCAAGTTACAAAGAAGAACTTAAAGAATTTCATATAAAGAAAAAACGTGTTAAAACAACAGAATAGTTTATAATAAAAAAAATTATTTCAAAATGTAGTTTTATTTTAAAATAAAGTATATATTTACAATAATGATATTTTATCCCTTGTACCAAGTATATCTGAAATATTTTTAGAAATTCTACTCACTGTTATATCAGATAAATTTACAATTGAACTGAATTTGGAACACGTTATATTCTTACCTATTAATCTACAATAATAAAAAATTAAACCAGAGATTACAGATTGTGGATTTGAGCGATTTATTAATGAAGATTTATTACGTATCATATTGTATAATTCTGTAACTCTTTCTATGTGGAATTTACTTGAATTAAACTTTTCCATTATTTGTGGTATAAATATAACTGGTGATATACATTCTGTTTTCTTATCTTTTAATTCCTTAATATCTTGACAAACAATATTGTAAAATTTAAGTCCAGATGATATATCTTTTTTTGTCAGATTTATTTTTTTTTGGAGAATATCTGTAGTTATTGGTATGTTAAGATATTTATGAGCATGAAAAATACACGCAAATATGACTGATTTCCTATAATTACCTCTTCTTATTTTACCTGAAGTTATTAAATTGTATAAACGATTTGATTCTTCTACAATTTCTGGTAATAAATTCAAGTTTTCAATATCCTTGTATATTCCCTTATCTTCTACTTTACGCATTTGACAGCGATTTGGATCAGTTGAATGTCTACTATCGTTTTCGCCATAATATCTCCATTCTGGTTCTAGAGATAATTGTTGATAAACTTCTATACCACAATCCAGACAAATCTCTTTTCCATTATTTTGTTTAGATAAATTTTGATGTTCGCAAAATTCAGTTACGTCGCAATTCTTATATTTGTTTATATCAAAATCTATTATTTCCGTTTTTAAAGATTTAATATCTTCATTTTCATAATCAAAATCTTCAAATTCTGGAATGTTATTTATATCTATATATTCCTCTTCCATTTTATATTTTTTTAGATATAATTTATAAAATAATTCACAAAAAATATAAGTTTTCTTCACTAACTGTATATTTGAAATTGATTTTATTCACTTAGACACTTAATTAAATTGTATTTTAACAAAATTCAATTTTTTAAATGATTTATGTTTTTTTTAATTTTTTTTAAAATAATATATTTTTAAATATATAAAAATGTCTCTTTCTATTTTGAAATCACCAAGAAAAAGAAATAATTTGTTTATGTGTATTGGTATTGTATTGTTGGTTATTTTAGTATTGTGCTTTGTATTGGAAAAAAAACAAGAATGCCCAAAACAACACAAAATTATTGTTCCTATTGGTAACGGTAAATCCGTCGCTTTGACAAAAGAACAATATGAAACTCTAAGTGTGAAACCTAGAGAAAACTTTTATGTAAGTTCTCAAGATTACATTCCTAATGTTAGAACCGAAAATGAATATGCTCCTATGTTGTCTTTATACAAACCCAAAGAAGCTACCAAGGTTGAACCTACTCCTGTTCCTGCTCCTGTTCCTGTTGCTCCTGTTCCTGTTGCTCCTGTTCCTGTTGCTCCTATGGTTATTCCCACTGCTACTGGTCCTATGGTTATTCCCACTGCTACTGGTCCTATGGTTGTTCCTGCCATGACTGAACCTTATTATGGTACTGATAATCTTATTGTTCCTCGTGAATCTGAAGATTCTAAAAAATACATAGCTAAATTGGGAGAATTAAGCCCTTTCTTCTTAAACAACGGAGAAATTATTCAAGCTTAAATTTTTTATAAAAATATATTTATGTTAAAATATTATCTAATCTAAATAATATAATATGGGAAAACAAATATTTGATAAATATAGCTATTTGCATTTTTCTGTAGGTATCATATTTTATTTTTGGAAAGTTTCATTAATAAATGCTTTGATTATACATACTATATACGAATTGTTTATAGATAATACTGATTTTGGTGCAAAATTTATAAATAAAATAAAAATATGGCCTGGTGGTAAAAAAAGCAGAGACACTCCGCAAAATAGTTTTGGTGATACTGTTTTTTTTACAATTGGATATCTATCTGCTAATTATATTGATTATATAAGTGAACACCGGTTCCAAAATTAGTCATTTTTAAAAAATATTTTTTTAAAAATGAATTATATTTTATAACATATAAACTTATTTCAACTACTACATGCTGTGCATACTTCTTCCGTGCAAATAAATTTTTGTCCTGTAAACTTGTTTATTTTATATACTGGTTGGTTTTCTTCAACTTGTTTATCATTTTCTTTATTGTCTGTTTCTTTCTTATCTCCATTCATAACAGTGAACTTAACGGCACCTGTTGCTGGTTTTGTTCTAAGATAATATGAAAGTGTTTTTAAACCACGTTTCCATCCATACATATACAAAGATGAAAGTTTAGCAACTGTTGGTCTTTCCATAAAAATATTGAGTGATTGTGTCTGGTCTATAAATGCTCCTCTATCTGCTGCAAAATCAACAATAATTCTTTGTGGAATTTCCCAAACTGTTTTGTATAATGATTTTAGATTTGCTGGAATTCCTTCTATGTTTTGGATAGAACCGTTATTCATAATAATGTTATCAATTGTTTGTTTATTCCATAAATTAAGCGATTTCAAATCTTTATAAAGCTGTTGATTTACTACTGGAAAATCACCTGCACCTACTTTGCGGATGTACAAGTTTGAAGTTAACGGTTCAAATGCTTCTGTATTTCCCATAATCTGAGATGTGCCAGCAGTTGGCATAGGTGCTATCATTAAACTATTTCTAATTCCTTCAATTTTAATATTTTCTTTTAATTTCTCCCAATCATATCTAGGAACATTTTTATTAGAGAGTTTTGTTTCGTTTTTAATATGCGTAAGAGGAATAACACCCCACATATCATATTGTAACTTACCTTCGTGTGCAGGTGAACCAATAAACTTGGAATAAGCACCGTGTTCTTTTGCTAGTTTGTTTGATTTTAAACACGAATAGTAATAAATTGTTTCAAAGATTAACTGATTGAGTTCCCTTGCTTCTTTGCTTTCCCATGACATTTTCATTTTTGCAAAGACATCAGCTAAACCTTGAACTCCAATACCGATAGGTCTATATTTAAGGTTATTGTGTTTACCAATTGCTTTCTTTGGTTTAGTATTTCCTTCTAATTCATCTTCATCAAAACAATCAATTTCGTATTCTGGATAATAATTCTTGTCAATTATATTATTCATATTATGAACAATCATTTCAGTCACATTGCCCAATTCTTCAAAATTAAATGTTTTATTTTCTCTCACAAATTGTGGTAAACAAATAGATGCTAAATTGCATACTGCTGTGCTTTTGGAATCGTGATATTGAACAATTTCTGTGCACAAATTAGAACCGGTAATTGCACCGATATTTTTATGATTACTCTTATTATTAATATTATCTTTAGAAAGCATATATGGAAGTCCGGTTTCTTCAAGCGATTTGATAATTTTCTTCCATAAATCTTCAATTAGTATCTGTTTTTCAAAACATTTTTGCTGTTCTAATTCAATATATCTCTTCTCAAATTCTTCTCCATAAAGTGTAACTAATTCTGGATATTTACCAGGACAAAACAAACTCCATTTAGCATTTGGTTCTTGTAATCTCTTGAAAAATAAATCTGGGATCCATAATGCTGGAAATATATCTCTAGCTCTTGCTTCTTCTGGCCCTGTATTTAAACGGATTTCAAGAAATTCTAAAACATCTGGATGCCACGGTTGTAAATATAATGAAATTGCTCCTTTTCTTTTACCACCGCCATTATGTGCTACACCCATTTGTGCAACTGTATAGTCATGTGGTCCTGCAATTTCAAAATCATGAACTGTTCCTTCATATACTGTTTCACTTATATTTTGGATTTTGACCAACAAATTATCATTATATCTAAAATAATTAACAGTTTCGCTTAATCTTGTTCTAAGGTGTTCTGGTAATAATTCATGTACTTCTTCAGTGATTTGTGTTTTTATATGAACTCCATTTGAATAAATTCCTAAACGTAAAAACATATATCTAATTTGTTCTGTCAAGTTGAAAAACTTAATAACCAAATTGTCATCTTTAATTGACCCAACTGTAGAAATTAAACCTCTAAGTATTTGCTTGATTTTTTGTTTTGGTAAATTCAATATACATGGTTCAATTGTTAGTCTATCATTCTTATTAAACTGTTTTTCTGTAAATTTACATCCAGTTTCCACTGTAGACCAAATCAACATTATTTCACTACTTAATTCCATACAGTGATATTCTATTCCTCTCTTTTCCAAATATGAAGAAACAAATTTAACAGCATTTGCTTCCTCATATTTCAAAGATACATAACTTCTCAATTTTGAAACATTTCCATTTCCTAACAATAAACCATACATGTAACAATCTTCTTCTGTCATCGTAGGTATATCTTGTTCTTCTGATGGAATTCTATAAACCATATAATCTCCTGCTTTTAGTTCTTTGGTATCGTGAAATTCGATAGTTTCTAAATGTTGTGAAATTCTATGTTTAATCAATTCTGTATCAGTTGTTTGTTCATTCAATTTTAAGGATAAAACTTGATGTTCTGGTGTAACTCTAACTGGAACAAAAGTATTAGATAATCTAATTTCAAGCATTTTTCCATTATATTTGTGTCTAACTGGAGAATTAACTTGATAATATACACCTTCGCTTGTTAATACTTTATCATTTACAGAGACATCTTCAATTCTCTTAATTCCATCAAGTGTATAAACAAGTGTATCTGGTGTAAAACATTGGTCCACGTATCTTGCAATTTCATTAAACACTTTTATAAGTGGAATAATACCATTTGAATGACCATTTGTTCCAGCAATATAAGAACCCTTACTTCTTACTGTAAGATCAACTCCTATTCCTCCAGCATGTTTAGAAATGAAAGAACATGTTTTCCAACAATCTGTAATACCATTAATCGAATCAGGACAATTTAATAAGAAACAACTTGACATTTGTGGTTTTGGAGTTCCCGAATAAAATAATGTTGGAGTAGCATGTGTAAATTTCATTAAACTCAGTTCATTATAGGTTTTAATTGCAAGTTCAATATCTCCACTGTGTTGAATTCCGTTTCTATCAGAAGGACCATGAATACCAAGAGCAACACGCATTAACATATATTGAGGTCGTTCTACAATTTTTTTACCAACTCTTTGAAGATAAGATTTTTCTAAAGTTTTAAAACCAAAATAACTATAATTATAGTCATTTTCGTGTTTAATTGAACTTTCAATTAAATCTATGTTTTCTAAAGCGAAATTGTAGATTTTTTCGTCAATAAGTGGATTTGATGAATTATTGACTTCATTTACATTACTTTTCAATAATTCAATACATTCTCTAAAAGTTTGAGGAGTTGTCTTGTGTAAATCATTAACTGCAATTCTTGATGCTAAAATAGCATAATTAGGCTCATAAGTGCTTTTATAAATTGCATTTTCACAAGATAATAAATCAATTTCACGAGTAGTCATTCCACTCTTTAAACCTTGAATAACTGACATTGATAAACTTGTAGCGTCAATATCTAAATCCTTAGCCAGCTTTTGATTACGTTCAGTAATTTTATCGAAAAGCACAGGTTGCTTTTGACCATCACGCTTAATAACAAACATTTGTTCCATTTTCAAAAGAGTTTCAGTAGAATTAGATTGAGAATACAAGTCCATTAATTAGAGGTAGTTATTATACATATCAATATTTAAATAATCAATTTTTTAAGTGATTTTTATTTTTGTAATTCCATTATTACAAAATATAAATGTTTGATGAATTAATTATCCTAATAAATATACTTATTTTAGCGTTTATTATAAAACGATTTGTAAATGTAAACTATATTACCTCGTTTTTTATATCATCTTTTATAATCTACATTTTATTTATAAATGTAAATCCATATTATACCGATTTTGACAAATGTAAAACATTATCTTATATTCCTGAAAAATATAAACCACATACATTTTTATATAACGAAAATGTAGATTTGTCATCTTTAAAATATCCTATAATTTTTAAACCTAATGTATGTTCTGGTTTAAGCACAAACGTAAAAATTATACACAATGTTAAAGAAGCAAAGGAATACATTGATAAACACAATGTGAATGAAATTCTTATTCAAGAATTTATAGATTATGATACAGAACTAGGTATTTTGTATGAAAAAGATTTATTTACTAATAAAGGAAAGATAATATCAATTGTAAGAAAACAAAGCAATAAAACAAAAATTATGTATGGTTGCGAAGGCGAGATTTCTTGTGATAATCTAAATTACATTATAAACGATAATTTAAATGAATTATTTTACAAAATAAGCAATAACATACCTGATTTTTATGTTGGTAGATACGATATAAAATGTAAAGATATTGATTCTTTCATTAAAGGAAAATTTTACATACTTGAATTAAACGGAACAATGGGATTTGATTTAGACAAAGGATTAGATCTTTACAATTTAAACTATTTTAATATACCAAGTGCCATTGTAAAGGTTCAAAGATGGTTTTTATACCGTTGTTTAATGGGGTTCGTAAATATAATGTCAGGTAGAAGTTATAATATTTGCGAAATGTTAAATGAAATGTTTATGATATTTTACAATAATACAAAATGTAAAAATTGGAAAAAAATTGTTCCAATTAAAACATTATAAAAAATTGATCAAGATAAAGCAGAAGAATATAGACAAATTGTTGAAAAATCTGCTACTATTAAACATGGGTTTATTCCTAGAAACAATGAAGTCTATAGAAATAAAGACCAAAACTTTGAAATAGATATCACTATTAATAATAAACAACTTAATAGAACTAAATATAAAGATGTTCCTGAAGATGTAGTAAAAAGAGAAATTCAATATCTCAAGTTAAAAGATAATTATCAACTTGAATACAGAGAAGAAGATGGTTATATCAATATTACTAATCTATGTAAGGCTGGGGGTAAATTATTTGCAGATTGGAGTAGATTAAAAAGAACTGAATGTTTTAAAAAAGTATTAAGTAATGATATGGGAATTCCCATAACAGATTTAATTAAAGTTGGTTCAGGTTCTAAATGTGATACATCGCAAACTTGGGTTCATCCGCAGGTTGCTATTAATATAGCACAATGGATTAGTCCTGAATTTGATGTTATGGTAAGTAAATGGGTTTATGAAATTATGTTAACTGGAAAAGTGGATATCAGAGACAACAAGACTACAAAAGAATTAGACGAAATGAACAAAGAGAATAAATTATTAAAAAATAGAATAAAGTTATTAGAAAGTAAAACTCTACAAAAACAAAAAAGAGAAATTTTTGATAATGACAAAAATGTAATTTATGTTATTACTACAGAATACAAAGAAGCACAAGGACATTATAAAATCGGTAAAACTAAAGATTTGAAAAATAGATTATCAACATTAAACACAAGCGATAAACATGAAGTAATTTATCATACAAGTTGTAAAAATAAAAAAGCAATGGATTTATTAGAACAATTAGTTCATATGAAATTAGAAAACAAAAGAATAGAACCAAATAAAGAATGGTTTATATCAGAAGAAGAAGCGGAAGATTTTATAAAAATTATCAATGAATGTAAAAAAGTAATAGAATAAAATTTATATAAAATTATTTTGTAATTTCATAATTTTAGTTTTATGTTTTTATAATATATTTTTATCAACTCTCTCACAAATATTACATAAAATATATTATTAATGTTTTATGCAATATTAAACCATATATCAAGAACAAAATGTATATTTTTTTTATTCGTTATTTTAAACTAAAAACAGCTTTAAATTTTTATATTTTTCATATCTTTAGTATGTTTTTAATACATTATATATATTTTTCATACAAATAATATGAAACAATTTAAAGGGAGAATTAATATAAAGAAATGAGCTTTGTTTGTGAATTTTGCAATTTGAAAGTAACTAATAAATTTAATCTTTCAAAACACCAAAAAACAGAAAATTGTAAAAAATCAAGAGAAATATTAGAGTTGAAAAAAAATATTGAAAAATACGAAAATGAATCAATTATATATAAAAATAAATTAATCATCATAGAAAACAAAGTTAACGAACTTGAAAAACAAAATGAAGATAAGGATATTATTATAAAAACTCTTCAAGAAAAATCAGAAGAATATAGGAAAATTGTAGAAAAATGTGCAAGTAAAGCTACTAATGTTGTTAACAAAAATACTTATAATAATCATTTAAATTATATTTCTTCTGAACCTATTAATTTTAAAGATCTAAAACATAATTTATCAAAGATTATTACTGTAAATTCTATGCTTTGTGATGAAGATATTTTCAATAATAAAATAATTGACAATATTTTAAAAGATGAAAACGGTAAAGACAAAGTAATATGTACCGATATAAATAGAAAAAACTTTTCATACAAAGACGAAACAAGTGGAGAATTGATATCTGACCCAGAATTAGAAAAACTTAGAGAAAAATTAAGAAACGGTGTTGATATTAAAATAGTTAGAAATGAATTATTATACAATTTAATTGATAAATATAGAGAACGTCCTGATGTTGATCCTTATGAAAAACTATGTTATTTCTTGGAGAAACTTGAATTTGGTGACCCATTTGTAGTTCAAGTAGCAAAGAAGACATATATCAAGTCAAAAGCACCATTATCTTTTTGAATAATTATTGTATATTTTATAATTTATTGATTTATTCTGTAATTTTTTATTCTGTAATTTTTACAGTTACAAAATAATTATTGTATATTTTATGATTTATTCTGTAATTTTTTATTCTGTAATTTTTTATTCTGTAATTTTTACAGTTACAAAATAATTATTGTATATTTTATGATTTATTCTGTAATTTTTTTATTCTGTAATTTTTACAGTTACAGAATAATTATTGTATATTTTATAATTTGTTGATTTATTCTGTAATTTTTTTATTCTGTAATTTTTACAGTTACAGAATAATTATTGTATATTTTATGATTTATTCTGTAATTTTTTTATTCTGTAATTTTTACAGTTACAGAATAATTATTGTATATTTTATGATTTATTCTGTAATTTTTTTATTCTGTAATTTTTACAGTTACAGAATAATTATTGTATATTTTATGATTTATTCTGTAATTTTTTTATTCTGTAATTTTTACAGTTACAGAATAATTATTGTATATTTTATAATTTGTTGATTTATTCTGTAATTTTTTTATTCTGTAATTTTTACAGTTACAGAATAATTATTGTATATTTTATAATTTGTTGATTTATTCTGTAATTTTTTTATTCTGTAATTTTTACAGTTACAGAATAATTATTGTATATTTTATGATTTATTCTGTAATTTTTACAATTACAAAATAATTGTATATTTTATAATTTTAGTATTTATTGTGGTTCGCTTTGCTGAGTCCTACGGACACGTCCTAAAAGGTCTCCACAATTTATTCTAAATTGCAACTTAATCTATTATGTGTTCTTAGCAAATCTGTAAATTCTTTTAATGTCTTTGGTTGATGTTGATTTTGCAAATCAACTGCATTCATTAAAGCATTATCTATTGTTTCAACTATTTTTACCATATCTTCTTCTTTCATTCCTTTTGTAGTCATCGCTGGTGTTCCTATTCTTATACCTGATGGATTTAATGCAGAAACATCACCTGGAACTGTATTTTTATTAACATAAATACCTACATGTTCTAATGCTTTTTCTGCTCTTGCTCCAGAAATACCTTTATTTTTAAGGTTTAATAAAAATAAGTGGTTATCAGTTCCACCAGTGACTATATCGTAATTTCTATTTCTAAATTCTTCACACATTGCTTGTGCATTTAATCTTACCTGTTGAATATATTTTTTAAATTCAGGAGTCATAACTTCATTTAACTGACATGCTATACCTGCAATCTGGTTTTGATGAGGTCCACCTTGCAAACCAGGAAAAACAGCATCGTTTATTTGTTGTTCTAAATGTTTTTTATAGAATACTATACCGGCTCTTGGTCCTCTAAGTGTTTTGTGAGTTGTAGTAGTTACAATATCACAAAATTCAAATGGATTATTCATTTCTCTGGTTGCTACAAATCCACTAATATGAGCAATATCAGCCATCAAATAAGAATTGTTTTTATCTGCAATTCTTCTAAAAGTTTCATAATCAAAATCTCTTGAATAAGCACTTGCACCGCAAATAATCAAATTTGGTTTATGTTCATCTGCTAATTGTTCTAATTTAAGATAATCAATAAACCCATATTCATTCACCTTGTACGGAACACTTTTATAATAAGTAGAAGAAGCAGTTATTCTTTTCTTTGGAGTGTAAAACCCATGAGTTAAATGTCCTCCTGAAGACAATTCTAAACCCATTATAGTATCACCAGGTTTTAATAAGGCAAGATATACAGCTAAATTAGCTACGCTACCAGAATAAGGTTGAACATTGCATCCCCATTCATTTTTATTCAACCCAAAAGCTTTAATAGCTCTACTTATACATAAATTTTCTAATTTATCGATATATTCGTTCCCACCATAATAACGCTTACCAGGGAGACCTTCAGAATATTTATTAGTAAAAACGCTTCCTAAACATTCAAGAACAGCATCAGAGGTGAAATTTTCAGAAGCAATAAGTTCAATTCCGTTTTTTTGTCTATGAGTTTCATCATTCAAAATAGAGAAAAGTTCAGGGTCTTTTAATTCTAAACTTGTCATTTTGTTATATTTTATATTTTGTAATAATTTTAATATGTTTTATAACAAAATGAATATTTAATTTTTTTTGTTTTCAGATTGTGTATCAATTGTTTTCTCAGTTTCTTTACCGTTTTCTTTCGTTTCTTTTTTTCCAAGAAACACAAGTCCAGTTGTAGAAGCGAGAGCAGATATATATGGAGCAGAATTTCTTTGTTGTTCCAATTCTAGTAAGTAATTTATTTGGTAATCGGAAATACCTTGTTTTCTGTATTGAATGATAAGTTTTTGGTAAGCATTCCATTTGTTGGTATAACCAATTGTATAAAAAGAGGTAACAAGAACAGAGATGACGCACATCATTATAACAGCATAATTTTTTATAATACTGGGTTCAATATCTAATTTTTTAGAACCAATAATAAATCTAAAAGCAGCAATTGACATGATCAAACATAAAAGAATAGACCAATATATACCTTCCATGAAACCACATTTCATAGCTTTTAATCTAGATTCAATTAAATGAAGCTGACTGTAACAACCAGAATTTAAATATTCAACCAATACCATTTTTATTATTATCAAGTTAATAAAAAAAATATTTACAATTTAGAATTATCTATTTAATAACATTTTTGATAATGTAATATTTATTGAAATTTTTGTTATACATGATAATAGAATGGATAATGAAAATGTAAAAGTAAAATTTAAACAAAATTCAGATATTTTAAACGTGATTGCTTATAATTTGAAAATTATAAAACAGATTTTACAAAAAACAAAACATAAAGAAAGAACAAAGAAATCATCTTTTTTCTTTACGTTTGTCAAAAAATTTCCAGAACAAGGTGTTCAAGGTATCGTCGGTGTTGTTATTCTTAAAAAAATTTTAAAAAATGGTTTATCTAATTTGTCAAAACAAGAACTAGATAGATGTTCTTCTGGTGGTTCTACTGTTTTATCTAATTATTTTCAGAATATTGATACAGTAAACTCAATACCTAAACAATATTTATTAACTCATGAAGTAGTTCCTGTTCCTGAATTACATCAAGACCCAAACAGTATCAAAAGTTACTTTGATATAGGTTTTCCTTTGGTTTTTAAATTATCAGTTGATATGAGCAATATGATAACACACGAACAGAATGTTGCAGAACACATATTTACTTTACAATCATATTGTCCTCATTTTATAAATATTTTAGGAAATATAAATATACCAATTTCAAGTTATTTTATTTTAGTTTCTTCAGATGAAGATGACCTTGAAGAATTATATAATAATGATAGTGATGATGATAGCGATAGTGACGATGATGATAGCGATAGTGACCATGATGATAGCGATAGTGACGATGATGATAGCGATAGTGACCATGATGATAGCGATAGCGACGATGACGAAAGTGATAGTGATGACGAAAGTGATAGTGATGACGAAAGTGATAGTGATGACGAAAGTGATAGTGATGACGAAAGTGATAGTGATGACGAAAGTGATAGTGATGACGAAAGTGAAGGAGATAGCGATGAAGAAATGGATGAAGATTTAAAGAGAAAATTTGAATTGGAACTTCAAAAAGCAAACAATCTTTTCTACGAATCTAAGGAAGCTTTTCCGAGAAATATTTTGCTATTTGAAAAGATACATAATTTTCCATTTCATCGTCTTTTAAAAAAGTTCAATTATGATAACAATATTATTTCTTCTCAATTGTTGCAAATATTATTGGGTTTACAAATTGCACAAAATGAATGTAAATTTACTCACTATGATTTGCACACATCAAATATATTAGAACAACACTGTGAACTTGATTCTGTATTTTTATACAATATAAAAGGTGAAAAATATGTTGTTCCTACGTATGGATATTACCCAAAGATAATTGATTTGGGAAGTTCATATAGTGACAATGTAACAAACCACACAATGTTGACTCATGCAAATTCTTACGATTACGGTTTTCAATCGCAGTTTTTTGACCCATTAAACGATGTTCATCATTCACTTTTGAGTTTATTTTACTACATTGAAGATAAAAAATCATGTTTCGAAACATTGTGTAACAAATTAAAATATATGTTCCATCATGTTCCTGTATTAAGAAAAAGTGGTTGGAAGAAATTACCACATGATTTAACAGATACAATTCTTTATAAAATTAAAAAGGATTGTTTACCTGAATATGAAGACTATGATGTTTTTAGAGATTATAAAGGTAATTTTTTAGAAATATTCAACTCTTTAGTTCATATACCTTTTGAAAAAGAACTTGATTCTGACATTTTAAATATTGATATTTCAAAGTTAGACTTGAGCCAATTTGATGAATACAAAGATGAACATAAAAATAAAAAAAATGACGAATCAAGAGAAGATGATGACGAAGATGATGAAAGAGATTTAAGAGATGAAAAGGAAGAATATATGTTTGAATTCTTGAATAAATATCAACAACTCAATTTCAAACCACATTTTCATAATGTTATGATGGAGATAAATAAAATGTTTCACAATGAAGAAACTTGTGGTGAAGAAATCCTCTTTATTTTAAGAGAATTATTTCACATTATAAACAACAATAAATTAGAGTTAATAAAATTCAAGAAAATTTACGATAATAAAAACAAAGAATTAAAAATTTACGAAGATGAACACAAGTTTGAAATTGGTTATAACAAAAACAGAAAAGAATCACTTGCTTATTCTAAAATGAAAAAGGATGTAGAGCAACATTCTAAAAATTTAGATAAAGTATACAACAAGATAAAACATGAACTAAAAGAAAAAACAGAATATTATATTGAGACATATATTGAATTTGATATAAATTACAAGAATTTAGTAGATGGATTACTTGAAAGTGCATATATCGTTCAATCTATATACTATATTTTGACAAAAAACCATAAAGATATTATTGAGAAATGTTACCAAAAGACAATACCAAAACAACCAGTAGATATATTCAAATACATTTCCAGAAATTTTACTCCATCGTTTGATATAACACCGGAAACAGTAGTATATTATTGGGATATAGATAATAAACAATTTTCAAAACACGATGATTTTTGGAAATCAGAGTATAAATATATAAATATTTTACCTTTTAACAAAAAAGCAGATGAATTGTATAAAATAATTACAAAATAATTACAAAATGTTTGTTTAATATAAAATGGATATAGATTCCAAGCATTTTATATTAATATTATTTCTTGTATTTTTATCAATATTAGCAAATACAATTTCTGTAAAAAATGAAGAATACACTCCTGATAAATCTATTTTTTGCGGAATGAAACAATTACCTCAAGGATACGGTAGATACGGAAGCAGATACGAATGTTTGAGAAGAGGATTTGGTGCAGGGATGAATAAAAATGAAAAGAGTTACCCTTTTAAGAAATATGTAATTGTGATTCTTGTTGTAATTTTATGTATAATGTTGTATAATTGGTATCAAAGTAAGAAACAAGTAAATGATTCAAAAAGTGAAAAAACAAGTTAATTTAATATTGGGTCTTCATTGTTTTGCTCATTAATGAGCAAAAGTATTTAAACGATATTCTTTACTTTTAGAATGATTATCCTAAAAAATTTTTTAAAACAAAATTGTAAAATAGTATGTTATAAAATTGATTTTTATCACAATTTTTTTAATTATAGACAAAAAAATGGGTAAAAAGTGTAATGAACCAGATTGTGATACAAGAGCTACTTTCAATTTAAAAAATAAAAAACCTCTATATTGTGCAAAGCATAAACAAAAAGATATGATTGATGTCAGGCATAAAAGATGTAAAAACAATTGTGATACGATTGTTAATCATAAGAAATATAAGAAATATTGTTTATTTTGTTTTATACATTTGTTTCCGGATGAACCTGTAACAAGAAATTATAAAACAAAAGAAAAACATATTACAGACGATATCAAAGAAAGTTATAAACAATATAACTGGACATGTGATAAAACAATATCAGGTGGTTGTTCAAAAAGAAGACCGGATATGTTCCTTGAACTTGAAAATCAATGTATAATTATTGAAATAGATGAAAACCAGCATATAGATTATGATTGTTCATGTGAAAATAAACGTATAATGGAATTATCACAAGATGTAGGATATAAACCAATTGTATTTATAAGATTTAATCCAGATGATTACTTAGATGGAGAAATTAATATTACTTCATGCTGGGGAATTGGAAAAGATGGAATATGTAGAATTAAAAAAAATAAAGTAAAAGAATGGAATAATAGAATGAATATATTAAATGAACAGATAAATTACTGGATACAACCAGAAAACACAACAAACAAAACTGTTGAAATTATTCAGTTATTTTATGATAAATAAAATTTACATAATAAAAATTTTTTAAATACTTTATTTAAAAAATTTAAAATTAGAGATATACTAAATAATAATAAAAATGCCAAAAAATAAGGAAAAAGATTTATTGTTTGGAAAAGATTTTCAGGATAAATACAATGAAGATGATTATGAAGAAATGGATTATGATGAAAACGACGAAGATACAAATTCAAGGGTTTTAGATGTAAAAAAAGACATTAAGGATGATAATACATTATATATAAAAGAATTAGACGTTAATACGCTTAAACCAGAACACTCAAAAGACTTTAAAAATGGTTGCAAATTGGTTATAATTGGTGCTCCAGGTACAGGTAAATCTACTATTATCAAGTCAATTATATACGCTAAAAAACATATATTGGCTGTAGGTCAGGTATTTTCAGGCACAGAGGATAGTAACGGTTTTTTTAGTGAATTTTTTCCAGAATCGTTTATTTATAATGGTCTTGATACTTCTGATTTAACACCTTTGGAAAACTTTAAAAAAAGACAAAAAATAGCAAGAAAATATATTGAACCTACTGGTGGTTATCCTTGGGCGTTAAATGTAATCGACGATTGTACCTATGATACAACCTTTTTAAAGAAGACAATATATAAGGACCTGATGAAAAATGGAAGACATTACGCAATGTTGCAAATCCTTTCACTTCAGTATTGTTTAGATATAAAACCAGATATAAGAGTAAATATCAATGGAGTGTTTATTTTGAGAGAATCTCGGCTAGACATTCGCAAGAAATTGTATGAAAATTATGGTGGTTGTATTCCTACATTTGAGATGTTTTGTCAGATAATGGATGCTTTAACGACAGATTATACAGCATTGTATATAAACAATATGTCTACGTCAAATAAAATAGAGGATACAGTGTTTTATTATAAGGCAAATCCAAATGCAATTCCAAAGGATTGGAAATTTGGTTGTAAAGAGTTTTGGCAATTTCATAATGAACGTCATATAGGAAACAATGGGGAATTATTTTAGAGGATGATGTTCTTAGAATTTTTTATTACGGTAATATAATATAAAAATTATTTAATGAGAAGTTTATTTTTAAGTTCTCTAAATGAAATTTTACTGTAATTTAAATCAAGAATATATGGATAACTAAAAATGTACTCTTCCATTGTTTTGAATATATCAAAAAAAATTAAATCAAATGAAACACAGAAATTACAAAAATTTAATTTGTTTTCTTTTTCAAAAACAAATTCAAAAGCATTAAATAAATCCAAATAAAATGGATATAGTTCTTTTATTGTCAATTCATCATTTAGTATTGTATCAATCCATTTAAGACACCCTAAAAAACAAACTACATAACTATTTATAAGATTGGTTATTTTTCCACTTTTATTCTTGTATTTATAAAAAAGTTTTATAGTTATATCAAATACAATTCTGGTATCAAATATTTTAGAATTATGTATTGTTTGTATTGGTTCTTTATATCTTTTTAGAAAATTGTATAAAAAAACAACTAGAATATTGTTATGTTCGTCAATTGGATAACACATATGATTAGTATTTTTGAAAAAATTATAGATTAGATTTTTATCAAAAACATCTTGTCTTCTCAATTCAGTAAAAATTGGGTCCATATATAAACTTTCAATATCTATGCGTGTTTCTATATTGTATTCAAGCATTTTCTTTAATAAGAAGAAAATACGTTCATCTACATATTCTGAAATATAACTTTCACCTTTCTGAAATTTTATAGAATTTAAAATTGTTTCTAATTCATCATTTTCAATATCGTACAATTTACAATATTCTATATATTTGCTGAACTTATCGTTTAACGTAGAGTTTATATCTATCATGTTTAAAATAACTAAACCTAATGAAAATATATCGTTTTTTATGGATGGGATATTATGGAATAAATTTTTCTCACCGTATTTAAGTTCAGGTGGAGCAAACACGATTGCACACTGATTATACAAACTTGTTCTTACTTTGTTAAAAATAACACTTCCCCAGTCAATAATTGTGACTTCATTTTTTTCGTTTATAAGGATATTTGAACTTGTAAGATCTCCATGTCTCATTTTGCAACGATGTAGACAATATAATACTTTAAAACAACCAAACATGAGAGTTGGTATAGATTTAAGCAATTCAATATGTTTTTGTTTTTTGATAATTTCATTATCTTTTATGTTTGTTATTTCTTTTATTTTACAATAAATGCTTGTTCCATTGTGTTTCATAAGCATATAGATAAATTCACTATCAATATGATAACTTTTAATCTTGGAAACATTATCTAAATTAATTTTTGATAAAAGAATTTGCCACCATAATTCTTTTATGTTATTGCATATATATTCAACGTTACATATGTGTAATTTATTCATCTTTTTTACAATATAATTAGGATATTTTTCAGAATAATATATTTTACCGAAAGACCCTCTGCCAATTATTTTTTTTTCTCTTATTATACTCTTTATGATATTATCCATGTTTACTAATAATTTATATAGTTTTTAAAAAGAATTCTTTTTAAAAACGATTTTTTTAAATAGTTATCTTTTAAATATTATACTTATATTATATTTTTTTATAAATTGAATAGTAATATCGGGTTGGATTTATTGATATGTCGTAATTGTAATTTGAAGTGACATATTTAAAACCTATCTTTTCAATCATTGTTCTTAATTCTTTATAAGATTTATAAAATGCATAATAAGTATCGAATATATTTTCATTGGGGATATTAGATACAACATATTCATATAATACATGTTCAATGTCTATTAATAACTGAGTGCTCGTGTTAAGACAATCATGTTCTCTTAATATTAAGACACCTCCAGGTTTCAATAAATTATAAAGATTATGTAAATAAAAACTCAGAAAATGAATATGGTGGAAAACTTGCAAACAAGAAATTGAATCAAATGAATTTGGATTAAATGGTAAATCTTGATTTTCTGATAATACTGTATAAGTAACATTTGAATAAGTATTAGGTTTGACATTTCCCAACCATGTTTCAATATCTGCGGAGAATACATGTTCTTTTGTCAAATTCATCAAAGTGGATATTTCACTTGCAACTGAACCATCGTTTCCTCCAAAATCTAGATGGTAAAATTGTTTCATATCGCAATTTCTGGGAATATTTTTGGTAATATAATGTACAATTTCATTGCCTCTCTTTTTATTTCTTTTTAATTTGTTTGTATCTGGTTTTTTGTATTTTCTTAACTCTTTATAGATATCTACGTCGTTTTCCATATTGATTATATTTACAAGTGTATTTTCATCTAATTCCACTTTTCTTGAAATTAATGATATTAATGCTTTTAATTGTATATTTTTATCACCTATACTTAAATATTTTTTAAATTGTTCTCTTGAATTTACAGGTACATAATGTTCATTTCCTAAAAGTGCATTTTTCTTTTTATATTCGATAAGAGATGTACCGTAATTCATAAGTATTTGCCTGTTAAGTGGAAACATATTTTCTAAACATGTCAATAGGTTAAAAAATAAGTAATTATTATTATTATCATATTGATTTTCAATCAAACTGGAAAAATAGAATTGGTTACTGTATATACTATAAATATTGATACATTTTCTAAAATAAGTATAATAATTGTTGTATTTTTTGTCAAGTATAAACATTGAAAAATCAAGAGAATTATATTTTTGTTTCACATCAACTGTACAATTTATAAAGAACAAGTATTTATGATATATTTTTATGAAATCGTGTGCGTTTCTCAATTGTTTTTTCATATTGTCAGAATACAAATTTATATCCAAATAAAATAACTTTGGTTCTCCTAGTCTATCCATAATTTGTTTGTTTAGTGAATTTATACATTTTTCCATTTCGGTTTTATAATAATTCAAAAGTTCAACATCATTTTCGTAATACTCGTTTTTATGTTGCGTGTTTGAACTTTTATATTTTGTGAGAGTTTTGGTATTATTTTGCGATGATTGTTCTGTTTCACCTAATGCGTTTTCAATATCTATTAATGAGTTAGTATTGAGAATTAAACTTTCTTGGTCTATTATACAATTATTTACATTCAAAGGTAAAGACAATTTCTTGTTAAACATATTATATAGTGTATTTTTTTGTTTCATGTAGTTTACAAGGTATATATCGTTTTTGTATATTTTCGAGAATAGATAATCACTATATTCTTCATCAGTAAATAAAGGATCATATACGTTAATATATGTTTTCAACAAATTCTCTTGTTTAATTTTAAAAGTAGATACTATATGTTTATTCCATTCAACTGGAAATTGAGTTCTAATATGTTCAATTACATTAATTGGAGTTACTTGACTGTAAAATACATTATCTATTTTTTTGAGAGAAAAGAATTCATTTGAAGCACTAAATAAAGCATTAATATAATTTTTTACTAATTGGCTATTTGTATTTCCATATTTTCTTGAAGCACTCCAATGTTTTATAATATCATAATAATCATGTTTATTTTGGAAAAATGTCATAAAAATATCCACAATATCATCCTTTTTCTTGTGTAAACTAACTGATAGTTTAGTTTTATTCTTTTGGAAAAAAGCTTCAATACCGGCAATTGTAGTCATAATTATTTTATAAACATCATAGGATGTGGTGTTTAAATAAGGTATCATATTCATATCGTAAAATGTTGTGCTTCCAATTGGTATTCCATTTTCAACAAAACGGTTCATACCAAAATCTATAATAGTAGCAATTGAATTTAAGTTCATTTTATATGACATTCCATTTACATTATATTCCTGAAGATATTGAGAATTTATGTTTCTAACCATGACGTTTTTTGTATGCAAATCGTTATGTACATATTGTCCTTCTTCCTGTGCGATTGCCAGAGCAAATAAAACCTGAATTAAATAATTTAAAATTTCGTCTAAATCTTTTTCGGAATTAATTGAATAACATTTTTCTAAAAGTTGTTTTCCTTCTATTTTTTCAAATACAACATATAGATTTTTTTTGTTACTGTCTTTGCAAAAATCAGAGTTAATAACGAGAGACGAATTTAACATGGATTTTGGTTTAAGGAGAGAGTTACACATGAAAATACTATAAGTATACATAAAATTAGGCGTTTTTTCTCTGAGTTTATTCAAAAAATTAGAACCAATATAATATTCAAATAAAAGGTTTCTCGAATCTACATCATTTGATGATTTTGGTGTTTTAATCGCAAGCTTGCTTTTTATCTTTAAAAAGTCACTAAAAACAAGATAACCTTCTACACTGTCCGTTTCTTTATACTGGAAATTATCCATAATTTGTTGAATATTTTGTGTAAAAAAAGATAAAAATTCAAATCTCTTATCTTTTTCTTTAATAGAAATATGAGTGGAAGTCCAATAGAGTAAATATTCTAAAAAATAAGTGATACATTCTAATTTGTCATTTTCCAGATAATTCAAATTAAGAATTTCATCAATTAATTTAGAATTAAAATTGGGTTTTCCATTGTATAATTGTTCTAAATTAGAGTATTTCTCTATTATGTTTGTATTATATTTTTCCAACTTTGAAATAATATAAACATACGATAAGTATGAATGATTTTGTAAGAAGAATTTTTCATATGAATCCATTTTAATCAAATATAACAAATTATAGTAATTATTCTTACTAATAATGATTTATTTATTTTTCATTTTTTTTTATATTTCTTTTTGTGTTTTTTATAAAATACAATTAAAAAACATTCATTAAATTTATATATTCATCTTGGATATTTATTTTGGAATTTATTTTTGACAAAATATCTTCTAATATTTCAAAAAAATTATACAATTTTATTTCTATATATTTATATAATTTTTTAGAATAAAGTGTATTATTTATATATTCTTTAATATTTTCAATCATTCTTTTTTTATCTATTTTTCCATATTTTTTTGGCAATTTACATATTGATTTTTGCTGTATATAATTATCAAAAACTATACAACTAAATTTATCAAAGATAAGCTGTTTCATGTCTTTAATAAATTCATTTATATTTTGTTCTGTATTGTTATCATATATGTCATACTTTTGAAATATTTCATTAAAACATTCTAAAATATATTTATCATCCAATTTAATATTTTTCATTCTGTGATTTCCTTTCAACGAACGTAGTTCTTTCAACGAAAAACATGAATTTTTTAAATACTGGTTTATAAATGCACATTGTGGTTTTTGTATGTTTTTTACAATAGCAATTTGTTTACAGTATAAACAGGTCGTTACTACAAAATATTTATTTTCGTGTTCAAATATTTTATTCATTAAAATTCCATTTCTATTTAAATTTGAATTTTGCATAGTATGAAGTAGACATTCAGAATGTATAAAATGTCCACAACTCAATTTGTTTTGTGTCTCTTCTAAACAAATATAGCAATTATCGTGTTCGTTGTTTATTTTGAATTTTATATTTGGTGAACAAATATTAAAATTAATGTGTATATTATCTTTTTCTGAAACTTTATTTGTTTGTTCTGTATTTATATTTTCTTTTTTATGTTTTTCATGTAAAAAACACATTCCACTTTCATTTTTAGTTTTTTTAGAACATCTTGTTCCTTTTTTTGTTTTGACACAACATCTTATAGTATTTTCAGGATAATATTCTTGGTTATTTTGTTGAAATTTTCGACCCACGCCTGTGTTGTCCTGAGAACGTTGATTTTGTTTGATATGTCTGAAACACATATAAGAACCATTATAAGGTTGACTTGTTTCTGAAATTCTATTTTTACAAGGTTTTAGTTTTGCAGTTAAACAAGAACAATTTGGCATCTTCTTTATAAAAATAGATTGTGAAATTATATAAAGATTATTTTATATAATTTTATATAATTTATTTATGAAATAATTCAATTTTTTATATTTGTGAATGTTCATCAAATGAATATTTATATTTTTCTACTTCTGTATCATTATCATAAATAAATAATACTGTACTACCAAATGCCAGATTTGTTTTCCATCCTAAATTTTTCAATTCAAGACATAAACAATCAATTATTCTTTTATCTATATTTTTATTATTATGTGTTAAATCAAATCCATCTTTATTTCCAGAAATAATATGTTCATATACTTTCTTTCTCCAAAATTCTAATTCGTCATTAAACTTAAATTGAGGAAATAAATGTTTATATTTAGGTTGTAATTTATTTGAGAATTCTTTCATTGTGTTATTTTATTCTAAAAATGCTTTAATTTATTTTAATATTAAATATAAAATAATCTAACTTTAATTTGTCCTAGTAATTATCTCTTAACAATTCAGGTTTTTTTAAACTATTTACATTTATGTTGTAAGTTTTTCCGTATTTAGTATAAGTTATACAATTCGAATTGATAATATCTTCATCAGTTATTTTAAAATTTTGCAAAGAATTTGCGATTAATTTAGTTGAAGAATTTAACTTTATAAATAAAGTGTCAATTGTTTTTTCAATATCGGTATTTATTTCATTTGGGTCACAAAAAATATCAATTGCAGTGTTTATTGTTTCTCTTGTATGATAATTTTCATCATCTTCATTAAAAAGAAAAGTAAGAATAGTAGGTCTGTAAATATCGAATTCCATAAATTCTATTATTTCCATTATTGAACATTTTGCATTATCTATATCTTCGCATAAATAATCAACAATTGTATCTATATACATGTCCCCAAGTAAAAATCTACACGATATATAATAACAATAAAACATATACATTTTATACATTTGTTCAATATATTTCATATTGAACCTACTTTCATGAAAAAAGTTTTTACTACATAATCTATCAAAAAGTAGAATTCCAAGTGGTAAATATTCTCTATCATTTTCTTCACATTCATTCTTTATAAATTGTTCCAACAAATTTATTGCCTTTTTTCTAAATTCTATATTTATGTAAATAGTATCCAATAATTCTTTTTGAGGAACACCTTCTCTTAAACTCTCGTTCTCTGGTTTAATACTAAACAATATATTTATAGGAAGATTAATAATACTAATTCTATCTTTGTAATTTATACAAATCATAGACTGGATGATATTTGATATTTCTTTTACTTTTTCATCTTCGATGTCGTAACCTTTTACTTTTAAAAATATTAACACGTTGAAAGATTTAACACCATTAAACAGTTTAATTAATGCTGTTTTTGTGTCTTTTATTTTATATTGTTTTTTTACATTTTTACATAATCTTTGGATTATATTGTCTCCGTAGAAAAATTCTAACATCATTATTCCAATACTCCATGTATCATTGAATGGTCCAAATTTATGTTTTACAGAATTTTGAAATTTAGAATAAGTATCCTTAAACAATTCAGGAGCTCTATAATACATTGTTGAGACTTTATCCATTGTATTATTGTATTCTAAATTAACTCCACTGTAATCATTAATTTTTAAGATTGCATTTTTTGCATTTTCATAATTATCATTAATTGATGCATCTTTATTGTAAAAGTTATAAACTAATATATTTTCAGGTTTTAAATCACAATGACATACACATTTAGAATGTAAATATGATAAACTTTTTACAATTTGATTAAACAATGGGTAGAACAAGTCAATTCTTTGCTGATTTGTAAAAGGCAAAATAGACAGTTCGTAAAAAGTCATATCTGCCTTGCTCATATTTATTCCAAAATACGAACAATCGATATCATTTAATTCTTCAATTATAAAAGCTTCATCGTAAGTTTGTGTGTTTTCATGTTTAAAATAATTAAGTCCTATAAATATTTCTTTTAAATTTTGTCCAATTAATTCGCCTTCTTCGTCGAAAATATTAGTTTGTTTTTGGACAAATGTTTCTTTTATAGGTTCCATTATTCCATTTTTTTTTATTTTTGTAATTTTGTATACTTTTCCAAAACCTCCTTCTCCAATTTTTATTCCTTTTCCGCTTTTTTTGTTATTCACTAAAATGTCTATTTCATTTTCAGTTGGAATGTTCATTTTTAGTTAGACAATTGAAATATAGTTTTTATATAGTTCAAATTGATTGTTTTAGATTATTGCGTTTTTTTACAAAATATAATTTGTATCTTGTATATTATAAAAAAGAATAAAAGTTCTTTAAGAAATCAATTTTTAATATAAAATGTCTATACTGTATAGAGAAAGAACTAAACCTTTTGATGTTTATAACGCAGATTACACACATATGAATGATTATCATCACTCTTTTAATACAATGCCGAGAACTTCACAATTGCGTCTCGCTATTTCACCTGGACAGCACAAGTTTAACAACTTGGACTTTAATAACTTGTTAATAAAAAATCCCAACTTTATACCTTTGGAGAATGCAATATTTTTGGCATATGACCCTAGAATACGTTATTTAAGAGGACTTGAACATGTAAAACAGCAAAATGATTACATAGAATACCAAACAAATAACAAGATACCTATTCAGTATAAAGCATGTTATTAAAAAATTCAGAATTATTTAGGAATATTATATTGACATATATACAATTATACAATTTATATAAACTTTTATAAAATAATGAATATTGATAGTCTTATTTGGGCATTTTTAGCAGCAATCGTTTCAACTACATATTTTTTCTTGATTAAATATTATACTAAATATAAAAAAAAATTATATTTTAGGTATAGTTATATTATTAGAACTATTTGTGTTATATTTATACTATAAATCTTTACAGAAAATAGGGTCAGCAGTGTTCTATGCAATAATAAATGCATTTTCAGTTCTATTAGGAGCGCTTATAGCCGTTAATTATTTTGGAGAAAGTTTAAATCGTAATGATAAAATAGGAATTATATTAATAGCATTTGGAATAATAATTTTAGGTCAAAAAAAAGCATCAATTAACTATTCATAATTACTCATAGTTGCTTAGATATGCAATTTCAAGTAACATATTTCTAGACATTGTTACGTATTCATTTTTACTCAATTCGTTATTTATTATATACTCAATTTCAAACGTACCAATTACATTTTCTAAAATTTTATATTTATGTCTAATTTCGTTTTCAACTTTATATTCTAATACATTATTTAAATATTCAAGTTTTCTTGTGATAAACTCTTTGTGTATGTTTAATTGTTTTTTATCGAAATTAAAGTCATTTAGAAATTTTTCATCATGTAAAAATAAATAACAATATTCTACTATATATTTTATTGAATTTTCAATTGAACTAATATTTCTATCTAAAATATACACATACCTATTATTAAAATTATTACTAAGCAATTGATTATTCATATTTATAAAATAGTTATTCATTGTGATTTTTTATAAATTTATATAGAACAAAAATATATTTTAATTTAAAAATATATTTTATATACTTTAACCTGATATAATTACAAAAAGTTGAAAATATATTAAAATGAGAATATTAAGTATTGATATTGGTGTACATAATATGGCATTTTTCTGTGAAGAGTTTAACGAACAAGATATTAAAAATATTTGTGAAAAATATAAAATTACTGAGAAGAGAGAATCAAAATCTGAAAAAAGATTTGATGAAAATTCTCTTGCTATTGGAAATTATAAAAAATTAGTTGATGAAATAAGTTTGATTGGAAATTGTATTCTTGTTGAGAAATTAGATTTATCACATAAAAAAGGAACTGAATTTGATTTACAAATATTTATCAATTTAACCTGTTTTTTTGATAAAAATAAAAAACTAATTGATACAATCGATAAAGTTGTAATTGAACAACAAGTTAAAACTAATCCTATGGCACAACGTATAGAACAGCATTGTGTTTCATGGTTTACTTTTCAATATCTAAATACTAAAGAAATAATTATATTTCCAGCAAGAAATAAATACCTTGTTTTAGGAGCGCCTAAAAACAAATTTGATGAAAAAAAGAAAATAGTAAGGAAACTAAACAAAAATGAAAGAAAAAAATGGGCATGTGATGTTGTTCTGTCTCTTCTTACAAATAAAGTAAATGTTTCTACTGACACTACAGTTCAAAATTATTCAGATGTTGTTATTATAAATACAAAACAACTATATGAGTATATTTTTGATAAAAATTCAAATAAAAAAGACGATATAAGCGATACCATATGTCAGTTAAACGCGTTTAAAATTAAACGTTTTTTGGACAAAAAAATAAAATAATATAATATATTATATTGAGTGATGATCATTAGAATGTTTGTATAAAAAGTTATTTACTTCATAATTCTAACTTTAAAATTACAGGACTAAAAGTCCGTTCAATATAATATATATGATTAATTAATATAAAATTATTTAATGTAAAGCCTTACGGGAAGCCTTACGAGACTTCTTGTGAGACTTCTTGTGAGACTTCTTGTGGGACTTCTTGTGGGACTTCTTGGAAGCCTTACGAGACTTCTTGGAAACCTTACGAGACTTCTTGGAAACCTTACGAGACTTCTTGGAAGCCTTACGGGACTTCTTGGAAGCCTTACGGGAAGCCTTACGGGAAGCCTTACGAGACTTCTTGGAAGCCTTACGGGACTTCTTATAAGCTTTCTTTTCAGCTTTAGATAAGCTTTGTTTGCACAAAGCCATCATTGTATCAACATTTTTACTGAGAGAACGACGGAGTGATGTTCTACGTGATTTGGCCATTTCTTTATTATATGTAATAGATAAAAAAAATAAAAAAAAATTATATATTCTTTATTTAAAAAAATTAAAAAGAGATTTTTAAATAAAGAAAAAATAAAAAAAATTAAATACAAAGATTTAATAAAAAATGAGTAGACCTATATTTACTGATAATTTTAACAAATTTTATTGGAAATCTTTACCTATTGAAAAGGATTATTGTAATATAACATTATGCACATCATATCTAACAAATATATCAGACAATAACAATTCAACCGAATATAAAGATGACATTTCATATTATATAAATAATATAAATAATGCAAATACTCAAAAAACACTAAAGTATATATTGGATATAATGCCTTTCATTTGTATTTTAAACATCGAATCGTATGAAATGTTTTTAAATAGTGAAAATTTAAAAGATGACATAGAGACAAGTACAAATATAGATAAAAATAATCTTAAAAACATTGATCAAAATAAAATAGATAAAGTATCAGATATAGTTAAAAACACAACAAGAAAACTAACCTATATTAATTTTTACGATAAAAAAAAAGATGATATTTTAAATATAACTATAAATAAAAATTTCAATAAAATACATAGAGTATGCATTGGTGATATTTCAAATATTCCTAAAGATACGTTGTCAGTTTCAGATTATATTTTTTTTGATGATATAGAACAGATTAATAAATATTTTCTTCTTTCAAATTATCATATAAGTATAAAAGATACAAATTCTAAAATTTATCTAGTTGATAAATGCAATTATAAAGATTATCAATTATTTTCATTTGAAAATTACATTAAATAATTATTTTATAATTTTCATTTTCAAAATATTCAAGACATTTATCTATATAATCGTAATTTGGACGTTTATTTATATTATTTATAAAATTTTCTTCTGTATCCAATAATTCACATTTATAATAATTATTTTCACTAACTATATCGAAATAATATTTTGATAATTTATATATTGAAAATAAATTTTCATTATCTTCTTTCAATTCTTTTTCAAATATATTTTTTTCAGTCGACGTTTTTCCTAAATCTGCAATTGTTTTTTTTGTATTACCTTCTTGTAAAGATGCTAAAATACGATTATACATATTTGTATGTATATTTTCATTTGTCTTGTCAATTATAAATTTATTTTTTTTCCAGATTGGACCCCATTCTTTTGTTCTTTTCAAATAACTTAAATTACATAAGAAATTGATCTGTAAAATATTTCCAGATTTAGAAGAACTTGGAAAATAAGTTTTTACTTTTTCTTCTTTACAATTTATATTTTTTATATTTTCACACACTTTAATGTAAGAATGAAGAGATATTCTATTGAATATAAATAAATCATAAGGATAAACAGGTAATGAAAAATTGAAAGAATATATCAGTGAATAAGTATCGTGAATATCATCTTTATATTTTTTTATGATTGTTTTATAATTTTCATAAATATAAGAATAATTATATGGAATAACTATTTTAGAAATTATAATTTTAACATCTATATTACATGTATTTTCACTTTTATATTCTACATTATCATATTTTGGTAAAATTATATAAATATAATATTTATTTTGGTTATTTGTTTTCTCAAAAAAAGACATTTTGTATTTTATAATTTTTACATTATAAAATATAGTTTCTTTAATTATATTCATAAAAATACATATTAACATTCGTATAACAATGTTAGAAATAAACTTCCATTTGAACTTGTAGATATATTTGTTGGAATTGTGCTTTTAATTCTTATCATATCGTCTTTTTCAAGATATCCAGTCCAGTATATTCCTGCTTCTTGACCGTTTGCTCGTGAAATCCACGTTAATAAATTACCTTCTGAAGCACTATTCATGTCATGAGTTGACGGATTATTTCTATCTATCCATGAAGTTGATGAAAAAGTAGTATTTTGAAAATTTGCATTTATTGAATAAACACCGTTTACTAAAATTTTAATTGTATCTCCTGTATTTGGGTCGGATATATATTCTACATAGTCGTCTAAATTATTTACTTTTTCATTTTGAAAACATACTGTATAGCTATTACTTGGTGGTTTTGTTGATTTTGTTCTTATTAAATCTTTTCTTGTTTTTTTCAATGTAGAACAAGTTATTTTATTTGATATATTAATTGTATGACCAGAACTTGAATTAAATGATATATTTTCAGAATAAATATTTTTACTCTGTATATTGTTATTTTTTATATTTTCATTTTCTATTTCTTGAACACTCATTGTTTCTGTGAAAATATTTTGCGATTTTAATGTTTCTGTGTTCAATTCTATAACTGAAATTGTATTTCCAGTACAACTATTCATTATCAATTGTTGTGTAAATAAATCGGTCGTCGCCAATTTATCTGATTCTAATATTGATGTTTTAATATGCTCACTTTCAATATGTTTTGAATTTATATTTTGTATATTAGATTCAGTCATATTTAACAGGTGACCTGTTAAATTTTCTACTTTAATGGTAGCACACTCTGTTATTTCAACTATTTCAATATCAAATGTCTTAATTTTTGTGCTTTCAATTATGTTTGATTTTAAAATTGTAGTTGTTATATTTTCACCTTGTATAAATTCTCCTTTGTCTCCTTTTTCCCCTTTTTCCCCCTTAGCACCCTTGTCTCCTTTATCTCCTTTTTCTCCTTTATCGCCCTTATCGCCTTTTTCTCCTCTATCTCCTTTGTCACCCTTATCACCTTTGTCCCCTTTGTCTCCTTTTTCTCCTTTATCCCCTATATCACCTTTTTCTCCTTTGTCTCCCTTATCACCATGAGGACCTTGTAATCCTCTTAAACCCTGTGGTCCAATATCTCCTTTTTCACCCTTTTCTCCTTTGTCACCTTGTGGTCCTTGAGGTCCAATATCTCCTTTTGGTCCTCTTGGTCCAATGTCTCCAACTGGTCCTCTTGGTCCAATATCTCCAACGTCTCCTTTTGGTCCTCTTGGTCCAATGTCTCCAATATCACCCATTGGTCCTCTTTCTCCTCTTTCTCCCCTTTCTCCTTTGTCGCCCTTCTCTCCTGTATCTCCTTTTATTCCATCTAATCCTTTATCTCCTTTGTCACCCTTCTCTCCTCTTGGTCCAGTAGGTCCAATATTTCCATTAAAACCTCTTGGTCCAGTAGAACCAGTTGCACCTGTAAGAGTTGCATATCCAGATGGACCTCTTTCGCCAATATCTCCTTTGGGACCTGTTGGACCTGTTAACCCTTGTATCCCTTGTGCTCCTTTCAAACCAATTGGACCTTGTAACCCAATTGGACCAGTTGGTCCTGTTAAACCCATAGGTCCAATAGTTCCAGTAGGTCCTCTATGCCCAACTGGACCTCTCTCTCCTCTGTCACCTTTTGGACCTGTAGGTCCTTGAGGACCTTCTACACCGGTTGGTCCTTGAATACCTTGTGGTCCAAGTGGACCCATTGGTCCTTCTACCCCGGTTGGTCCTTGTTCTCCTTGGATACCTTGTGGTCCTATTATACCTCTTAATCCAGTTGGTCCTTGAATTCCTTGTGGACCAGTTGGTCCTTGAATACCTTGCGGTCCACAAGGTCCAATCATACCTCTTGGACCTAAAGCTCCAGTTGGTCCTTGTTCACCTTGTGGACCCATTGGCCCTTCTACCCCGATTGGTCCTTTTTCGCCTTGAATTCCTTGTGGTCCAGTTGGTCCTTGAACACCTTGTATTCCTTGAATACCTTGTGGACCAACTGGTCCTAATGGTCCCTCTACGCCAGTTGGTCCTTGAATTCCTTGTGGTCCAGTTGGACCTTGAATACCTTGTATTCCTTGTATTCCTCTTGGACCAGTTGGACCATGTGGACCTGTATTTCCAATAGGTCCTTGAATGCCAATAGGTCCTTGAATACCAATAGAACCTTGAATACCAATTTCTCCTTTTGGACCTGGAATACCGGTTAAACCTCGAGGTCCTTGAGGTCCTGTAGGTCCTTGTTCTCCTTGGATACCTGTAGAACCAATGATACCTTGGATACCTTGAATTCCTTGTGGTCCTCTTGGACCTATGGGTCCAGTTTCTCCTTGAATGCCTTGAATTCCTTGTGGTCCAGTTTCTCCTTGAATTCCTTGAATTCCTTGTGGTCCAGTTTCTCCTTGAATACCCTGTATACCTTGTGGTCCTTGCAATCCTCTTGGACCTGTATTTCCTTGTATTCCTTGTATTCCTTGTGGTCCAGTCACACCTCTAAAACCTCTTAACCCTTGAATTCCTTGAGGTCCTGTCGGACCAAATTCTCCTTGTGGACCTTGAATACCAGTTGGACCTATAGGACCTATAATACTTATTCCTTGAGAACCTGTTGGACCTATTTCTCCTTGTGGACCTTGAATACCAGTTGGACCTTGTATTCCTATACCTATTGGACCTTTTGGTCCTGTTTCTCCTTGAGAACCAGTTGGACCAGTTGGACCTATGTCTCCTTGTGGACCTTGTAAACCAATTTTGCCCATTGGTCCTATCATACCAATTAAACCTTGAGGACCCTGGGCACCTGTTGAACCAGTTACACCTTGAATACCTATATCTCCTTTTTCTCCTTTGTCACCTTTATCTCCTTTAATACCCTTTGGTCCTACAGGACCCGGTATACCTTGAGAACCAGTTGGACCTATGTCTCCTTGTCTTCCTATTGGACCTCTTGGTCCCATAGAACCTGTAATACTTATACCTTGAGGACCAATTGGTCCTATTTCTCCTTGGATACCTCGAGGTCCTTGAGGTCCTGTAAATCCTATACCTATTGGACCTCTAAATCCTTGTATACCCTGAGGACCTATTGGACCAGTTGGTCCCTGAATTCCTTGTATTCCTTGAAAACCTCTTGGACCTACTGAACCTTGTAATCCTTGTATACCTCTTGGACCTATTTCTCCTTGAGGTCCAGTTTGACCAATTAAACCAGTAGGTCCAATTTCTCCTTGTATTCCTTGAGGACCTGTTGGACCAATCTCTCCTTGTATTCCTTGAGGACCAATCGGACCAATCTCTCCTTGTATTCCTTGAGGACCAATCGGACCAATCTCTCCTTGTATTCCCTTTGGACCTATGTCTCCTTTTGGACCTTGTAAACCTTGTAAACCAATAGGACCTTGAGGTCCTTGTGTTCCAACTGGGCCTTGTAACCCTTGAACACCAATTGGTCCAATATCTCCTCGTATTCCTTGAGGTCCAGTTGGACCAATTTTACCTAAATCTCCTTTAATACCTTGCATTCCTTGAGGACCAGTTGGACCGATTTGTCCTTGTATTCCTTGAATACCTTGAGGACCTGTTAAACTAAGACCAATTGGACCGGTTGGTCCTAAGTCTCCAGTTGAGCCTTTTAAACCTTGAATACCCTGAGGACCTGTTAAACTAAGACCAATTGGACCAGTTGGTCCTAAGTCTCCAGTTGGACCGACTAAACCTTGAACACCCATTGGTCCAGGCAATCCACGAGGACCAGTTTGACCAGTATTTCCTTTAGGGCCTTGAATACCTTGTATTCCTTGAATACCTTGGGGACCAGTTGGACCTACACCAAATGGACCAGTTGGACCTATTTCTCCTATATTTCCTTTAGGACCTTGTGACCCTTGTATTCCTTGTGGACCTGTAGGACCAATTTCTCCGATGGGTCCAATAATTCCCTGAATACCCTGTTCACCTGTAGGTCCAATGTCACCTTGTGGACCTTGAGAACCTTGAATTCCTCTTGGTCCTCTTACACCTTGTAAACCTTGAATACCTTGTTCACCTTTAGGTCCAATGTCTCCTTGCAAACCTCTTGGACCTTGTTCGCCTGTTGGTCCAATGTCACCTTGTAAACCTTGAATACCATTAAAACCTCTTGGACCTCTTACTCCTTGTAATCCCTGTTCCCCTTGAATACCTCGAGGTCCAGTAGGTCCCAATTCACCCATTATACCTTGTTCGCCAGTAGGTCCAATAATTCCTTGCAAACCTCTTTCGCCTTGTATACCTTGAGGACCTTGTTCTCCAGTAGGTCCAATGTCACCTTGTAGACCTTGTTCACCTTGAATACCTTGAGGACCTTTTTCTCCTTGAATACCTTGTAGACCTTGTAGACCTTGTGGTCCCATTTCACCCTGTAGACCTTGTAGACCTTGTAAACCTTGTAGACCTTGTAGACCTTGTAGACCTTGTAGACCTTGTAGACCTTGTAAACCTTGTAAACCTTGTAAACCTTGAGGACCAGTAGAACCCATTTCACCTTTAATACCTTGAGGTCCAGGTGGTCCTTGAATACCTTGAGGTCCAGGAGGTCCAGGTGGACCTATTTTATCAGAATTGTTTTTTACGATATCATTTTCATGATTACATTTTAACTGGTTTAATACTGGACCTGATAAATTGTTTAAATACATAGTGCCTCCATATCCTAATTCAAAAGATAAAGAACCAATTTTAGCAATTGAATAATTAGCTGATGTTAATTGGTTGCCTTGAATATTATCATTACTATTTGTATTAGTTTCATTATTATCCATTTTGTAAAATTATTTAAAGAGACATTTTTATAAATCAATTTAATAATAAAATATTATAAAAAATACAAAATGATGAATTTCGTTGAAAATATTTTTGGATTTTCTAAATCAACTCCTACTGAAAGGACATCGTCCATTGAAAATACACAAACAACAAATGATAAACTTGAAAATGAAAATACCAAACTAGAAACTCATCTAGTTAATGAAAAAAATGAATGGTGTGAAACTTGTTCTTTAAAATCCAAGAAACAAGATGAAATTTCTAAATTGTTTAAAGAAAAATTCGTTCCATTGAAATATGGATGGAAACGCGACCTTCCTGATAAACGCGATCATAAATTTACATTAGAACTCATTTCAACAGTTGATCATTTACAAACTAAATCTTGCGATCTTAGACCTAGTTGTCCACCTATATACAACCAAGGTGAACTTGGTAGTTGTACTGCAAATGCAATTGGCTGTGCAATTCAATATGATGAAACTAAACAAAAAATGGAATCAAACATTCCTTCTCGTTTATTTATTTATTATAATGAAAGAGAAATGGAAGGTAATATTCATTCCGATACAGGTGCAAGTATTAGAGATGGTATTAAATCTATAAATAAAATTGGTTATTGCAATGAAACTCAATGGCCATATATTATTGAAAATTTCGATACAAAACCAGATGAAAAATGTTATGAATATGCTTCTAAACATAAATCTCTAAGTTATAAAAGAGTTTCACAAAACGAAACTACAATAAAAACTGCATTAAATATTGGATTTCCTATTGTTTTTGGAATTTCTGTTTATGAAAGTTTTGAAAGTGAAAATGTATCAAAAACTGGTATTGTTCCAATTCCTGGTGATGATGAAAAATTATTAGGAGGACACGCTATTGTACTTGTAGGATATGATTGTGAAAAACGTTTATTTACTTTTAGAAATAGTTGGGGTGAAGACTGGGGAGATAAAGGATATGGATATTTGCCATTTGATTATGTATTAAATCCAGATTTAGCAGATGATTTTTGGACTGTAACTAAAATTTGTTAATTATTTTATAACTTTGATATTTTGTAGTATATTTTGTATTTATTGATGTAAAAATACAAAATATTTAAACTAGAGAAGAGAATACTAAGTCTGTTGTTCTTTTAATTATCTTTATTACATTCTTTTTTATTAAAATCGTTTTGATTAATATATGAATCCAAAGTTTTACAAATATTGTCTGTTCCTGTATATTTAACAACATAACTTATTTCTGAAATTGTTTGAGTTGATACATTTAAACCTTCATTTTTATCAATTATTCTCAATTCTGAACTAACAAATGGATGTTTAATTTTATTCATAAATTCAAGCAAGTTTTTATAATCATAGTTTGTTGGATATCTTATCTCTATCATCAATTTTAATATTTTATTTCTCATTGTATATTTTGTAAAAAATAATTATAAAATAAAATATATATAAATTATACTTTTAATTATCATTTGATAATTCTTTTATTTTTTCATTAATCATTTGTAGACATTTTTTTAATTTTTCTTGGTCCTCTAAAAAAATATCATCTACATCATTTAGACACTTTAAATGAAAAACTAGAATTGTTTTTAATAAATCGTATTCTTCATCGTACATGTCATCTTTTTCAAGTGCATATTGATATATAGACATAAGTATATTTTTACATCTTAAACAAGAACCTTTCATATCTATTCCTAATTCTAAATCATAACTTAAGGACATCATATCATTCCCAATTGCTTGTGCTGTTTCGTATTTTTCTGGATTCATCATTTTATATTGTTCTACTGATGAATTTAAACCAGCAAGATAAGAACTATATTGGTCATTGTTCATGATAGATGAATTACTCTTTTTATTTGTAATATTTTTTTTTAAATTATATATTATAAAACATAATTTAAAAATGAACAATATTAATTTTCAAAAAGATATATTTGATAACGATTGCGGAGATCCTGACAATTATTCTGAAATTTTTCAATTACAGAATATAAGAAAAGACCAATTTGGAGAATACAATTACATAAAACAAAAAAATGGAGCTGAATGTAGATATTATAGACCTGATTACGATTTTAGGAGCTGGGTTAAAAAAGACGAAAATGGAGATATTGTTTTATTTTATTTGCATGAACCTACAAAAAGTTATGTATGGTATATTATGAAAAAAAGAGAAAATAATTTTGTAAAACATAGAGACGAAAATAACAAACCTGCTGAAGTTACTGAAAATCACAAAAGATGGTATCAAAATGGTAAATTGCATCGTTTAAATGGTCCTGCATTTATACAAGGAAACAAACATATATTTGCAATTGAAGGTAAACAATTTTTTAATGAAAATGATTTTAAAAATGCATTATTACAGTATTATAAAACTGGATTTGAAAAATACGAAAAGGTATATGATATTCTTTCAATGATGCCTCAAGAATTAACTGATTTAATAGTTGATTATGATGATAATAGAATTTCAAAAAAAGAATTAAAGGAAAAAATTAAAAATTTATATACAGAAATGAAAGATAAAATTGAATATGAACATCCAGAAAAACGTCTAAAATTATCCGAATATTCAACATATAAACCAACACCATTATTTGGGAACAACGTTCAACCTATATCGATGAACACAGAACAAAGAAGACCTATAAGAAGATTTAGACCATAGAAAATTATATTAAATAGTTATTCTGTGTATTTTCAAAGTTACATGTCCAAAATCCTCTTGAACTATCTGCATTAAGACATTGAAAAGAATAAGGATTGTATATTAAACTTCCACTTCTTACAAATTTTTGGGATGGGTCATTAAAATCACAATCTTTTGCATTTATAACGGCATTATCGTTTTGACCATCTGAATATAAACATTTAACTTTATTATCACTATTTAAAAAACTTATATGTTCACCTGATATGTTACCTGTATTTATAAAAGTAAAATTACCCGCTTCACTGCAACTTTCAGAGTGGATACCTCTTGTTGTCTTGTTACCTAAATAATTTTTAGATAAACATTTTCCACCGGAATAATTTGGAAAGAAAATTTTTTTTGTATTATTTCCAACAACAAAACCATCAGAAGCATTAATTTTTCCTCTTACTGCTAATTTTGCATCTGGAACAGCTGATAAAGGAGTTCTCGGTGAAGTTAAACTTTCTAAATTATTAGGATCATATCCTATCCTTACATTTCCACCCCATCCAAATGGTTGTAAATTTAAATTAGAACCTTGACCTACCATATATTTATCAGTAAATATAGCATAATCGTCATTATCATTCTGTATCACGAAACGTCTATCTAATTGATTGTTATCCTTCGTCTTTCTCAATTCAAAAGTTTTATCATTTTTTATTAATACATCACTATTAATATTAGTAGCATCAAAATAAACTGTATCTCCTTTAACTCCTTGAGGACCTGTGGATCCTTGTGGTCCGGTGTCTCCTGTTTTACCTTCTGGACCCTTAAATCTAGAATCCTTTAATAATGTATCTAATAGCTCTGTCATTTGAGAAGGAGTTATCGAATCAAGGGTTATAGTTCCACTAGAACCCTTATCACCTTTTTCACCTTTTTCACCTTTTTCACCTTTTTCACCTTTTTCACCTTTTTCACCTTTTTTACCTTCAGGACCAGTAGGTCCGATTTCTCCTTTAGGACCTTGAGAACCTGTATTTCCCATTTTTATATTAAAGTAAATATAAAAAATATAAAAAATATAAAAAATATAATATAAAAAATTAAGAATGAATATTTGGAGCATAAGGTTTCATTATATTTTGTATAATCTGTTGAGAGATTTGTTTACCGTCATTAATTGATTGTCTTACAATTTCTCTTTCTTGAGGACTTGAATAAGAAGGATATTCAAGATATTTATAAGTATTTCTATACAAGTTAGCGAGAGGATTTTGTTCGTTTTGTAAAAATTGAACGTCAAATTTGTGTTCTCTCATCGCTCTTAAAACTTCAGGCATTTGCATCTCGTTTCGTATTTGAATTTCTCTGAAAGAAACATAATCAGAAGACATTTTTATTTTTAATATTATAATTGATAAAGATTTTTTTTATTATTTGTATTTTTTTAGTTACAAGTCATAAAAAAGTTATTTATTGCAATATTCAAAATGTATTATGAATATTTTAAATCAACTTATGATACAATATATCAATTAACCAATATCGGAATGTATATCTATAGATATAATTTGATATTTTATATAATTTATATTTTACTTGTAAAAAGAAATTATATAGAAGCCGTTTTTATATTGTATAATTTATTAAAATAGAAATTAAGGCACCATAACTCTATTATCAGGACACCATTTTCCTATTATTATATCATCCTTACCATTTACCTTATACTTTAAAGTAAGACACATTTTGTCATCTCTAGAAATATTATAATAATAATTGTCTTCACCTATATTTATATCTTTATTTAAAATGACATTAGAACGAATTCTAGTATTTAAAGATTTGCCATCTGTGTCTTTTGGGTTCATATCCATTCTAATAAATGGAAATTGAACGTTTGAGTTCACAGAACCATCTTGATTTAAAGATACTTTACCTATTCTTAAATAATCTGTTTGTCCGATATTTTGTCCATAGTCATTTCCGTTTTGTATTGCAAATATATTTTGTTGTCCACCAGTTTGATTTTTTAAAACTATTCCAGCAGTAAGACTATTATTATCAACTATAAGTTGTTTGCTTTGAATATTATCAATAATTGAATTTTTTCCAAATTTTGCTATTGATTTATTATTAATATCATTTAGAGTAAAATAATCAGTATCTGAATTTATATTTAACTTTAAAGATTTTTTTGAATCATCACTGTATTTTGCATAATTTGTCAATTGGTTTGTCAATTGTGTTGGCAATTGGGATGTTAACTGAGTTGAGACTTGAGTTTGAATATCATTTGTTTTCACATAAGAATTTAATTGAGACGATACATAATCTTTACTCGCAAAAGTAGATGTATCTAATGGAGTTGGTGTATTATTTGTTCCTGAAAATATACTTCCCATTTATATTATAAATATAATATATATTTTTTATTTTTTTGAATTTATCCATTTTTTATAAATTTTCATTGCTTTTTTCATATCTTCAGTTTGATATTTATGATACTTTGCTCTATTATACATAGTATTTACAATTTGTTTTTGATAAGATTTAGATTTTCCCTTTATGTTTTTTAAAGTTTGTTTTGCTATTTTTTCATTACCGTATCCACTCCTAATTCTTGGTTTATTTTTGCCATTAGAATATAATGATTTATTTTTACTTTTTTTAACAGGAGAAACCATATATTTTCCTTTAAATTTTTTAGAAGTTCTTTTCATAAATCCTTGTGACTTACAACTTGCTTTCTGACTAAATCCCATTTTTTTTTGAGATGTAGTTAAACAGTATTTACGAGACATTCTTGGCATTTTTGTATAATTGTATTTTATAATTACAAAATAATTACAAAATAATTACAAAATAATTACAAAATAATTACAAAATAAATTTCATTTATTTAACCATTTTAAAATATGTTTAATTGTTTCATCTGTTTTATTTGCCAACATATCATGCAATCCATCTTTTATTTCAATATATATTTTATCTTTTGAACAAGAATTATCTATGAGATATTTACTTCCAGAACTTTTTACAACAATATCTCCAATAGAATCGTGTAATACTATAAATGGAAACTCAATATTATTTATTTTGTTTTTTACAGTATCAGATAAAGTAATAATAGAATTTAATGTGCCGAGTTTTATATTTCCACCGTAACCAATACCTTTTGGATTATTTGGGTATCCATCGTCTTCAATATATTTTAAGTATTTTGGACATGACCAACACAGATTGTTATATTTAGATTCATCTAAAATATATTTAGGAATGGAATAATTAGGTGCATAACTAAATGGAATTTTTTTAATGAAATAATTTAAAAAAGAAAAACTACAAATATTCAGATCAATTGCTGGACACATAAGTATACAGCCTTTAAAATATGGACTTATTTTTCTATGTATAAAATCTTTATTTTCAGTATAAAATAAAGATTGTAAAATTCCTTTACTAAAATTAACTGAATAATTTGTCAATAATAATGAAGTTAAAATTGCAATTGCACCACCCATAGAATGACCCATTATATAAAATGGAATTTTACATAATCCAACTCCAGTTAAACTTCCATTTCTAAAAATATCAACTAAAAGACATAGAACATCTTCAATTAAATGAATATAATTTGTAACCAGAGCTCTTTCTCCATCTGAATAACCATGTCCATGAAAATCTAATCCAATAAATGCATAACCATTATTTGTTAAATTTTCATATAGCTTTTTATACACAAATCTATTAATATGAGAACCGTATCCGTGCAAACATATAATTATTGCTTTTGGAGGATGTTTATCTGTGAATACATGTCTTGTGTGTAATTTTTGATTTCTATTGTTCATTATGTATTTTTCAGTATTTTTAAGATTTGTGTATTCTATATTTATTTTCGTAGATGAAAAATCAGTTCCATAGAAATACTTTTTTTCATTCATTTTTTTAATATTATAATTATATTTTTTTATAAAATTTTAAATTTATTTTAATTTTATAAAAAATATACAATATTTTAAAATGCAAAATATATCTATATCCTCTAAATTATCATTAGAATCTCAATTGCACGAAAAAAGAGTAACTAAATTGCCCGAATATTTAGAAAATCAAATAGATGTACCTATTTTAAAACTATGTGATTATCTCTCACCTCATTTTAAAAAAGCAAATATGACTCCAAATGACTTGACTACTTTTTCTTTATTTTTTGGGTTATTAGCAGTATATTGTTTATATCATAAAATAAGATATTTACCAGGTATTTTTTATTTTATTTCATATATATTTGATTGTGCAGATGGTCTGTATGCCCGTAAATATAATATGGTTACAAAATTTGGTGATTATTATGATCATATGAAAGATGCAACTGTATTTTTACTTATTATATTTATTTTATACAAACAAAAGAGAATTCAAGGGATTATATTTATAATTCTTATATCTATTTTGTCTTATTCTCATTTGGGATGTCAAGAACATTATTATAAAAAATACAATCCAGAAAAGATGCATTCGGATACATTGTCTATTTGTAAAGTGTTGTGTCCATTTGAAAATGATATCGAAAATGCACTTATGATATCACGTTATTTTGGAACAGGCACTTCATTCTTGATAATGAGTATCTACTTGTTTTTTGTAAAATAAAAAAACAAAGAAATATTTTATATTTACTAAAAGAAAATATAAAATAAAATGTCAAAAGATGAAATTCATAGACATGTATTAAAAGAGTGGACAGATGATATAGAAATTTTACTTAAAAACATATCTGAAAAATGTCAAATTTGGAGAGAATTACATATTAAAACACATACAATTTTTAAAAAAAAATATTACAGATTGACTATTCCAGTTATTGTTTTATCTTCAATTACTGGTGGGGCAAATTTGTCTCTTGGTTCTATATCTACAAGTGCAGATAATAACATTATAAATCTGGTAATTGGTGCTCTAGGAATTATAATATCTATTTTATCCACTCTTAATAACATCTTTTCTTTTTCTAAAAGAAAAGATGAACATTATAGAGCTTCAAATGATTGGTATAGACTCCACAGATTAATTAAAACTGAACTTAGTTTAGAAAGAGATAGAAGAATTGAAGTAACTAAATTTTTCAATATGGTTTTACATGAAATTGAACGTATACATGAATACCAACCAAATATAAGAAATGACGTGTTGAATAATTTCAAAAAATCATTAAGAAAGAAAGGAAAAACAATATCTATTGAAATGCCTGAAATTATAATGTTAAGTGAAACTGTAATTTATAAAAAAACAATTGAAACGCAAAATGAAAAAATACATAAAATGAATACAATAATAGATATACCTGAAACTGATGAAGAAATTTCTTCTTTATCTTCAAGTAATTTAGAAATAGCCAGAACATCAACCGATTTGATAGAAACACCAATTGTTACAGCTGTTAATTCTGTAAATCCAAGTCCAATTTTGCAAAAACAAATAAGGATAAATCCTAAAAAAGACAATAAGGATAAATTATCTTTCAACATCCAAAAAGAAATAGTTATGGATATTGATAAACAAAATACACTTGAAAAACATGTTGTAATTGATATACCGGTGGTTGTCGAGAAAAATGTTGATAAAGGAAATAATGAGATTGAAACTAAAATTAATATAGACAACGAAGAAAAAAACGATAAAAATGAAGATGATTACGAAGAAATAAAGAATATTAATAAAGAAGAAACAGATACAAATTGGTCTTCTAATAATCTTGGAAACTTACTAAATAGAGTTATATCAAATGTATCATATAACAAGAAAAATTAAGTTTAAAGATTGTATATTATAAAATAAATTACAAAATAAAATGATTTCTATATTACTACCTATTTACAACGGTATAGAATTTATAGATGAAAGTGTCTCTTCTGTTCTTAATCAAACTTATAAAGAATGGGAATTATTAATTGGTATAAATGGACATCCAGTTAATTCTCAAGTTTATCAAATTGCTAAACAATATGAATTAAAAGATGAATTTAATAGAATTAAGGTTTTTGATTTGTATAATTTAAAAGGCAAAATAAAAACATTACATAAACTTTTAGAATTTGCAAAATATAATTGGGTTGCATTAATTGATGTTGACGATATTTGGTTACCAAATAAACTAAAAAGACAACTAGACTATACAAAAGATTATGATGTAATTGGTACAAATACACATTATTTTGGAAATTCAGTTGATGTGCCAACTTTGCCTTATTATGATATAACCATGTTTAATTTTACATATTATAATCCTATTATAAATAGTAGTGTTTTACTTAAAAAAGAATTGTGTAATTGGGATGAAAAATTTGAAGGTTTTGAAGATTATGAATTATGGTTAAGATTGTGGAAAAATAAAAAAACATTCTATAATTTACCAGATATTTTAGTAAGACACAGATTGCACAATACTAGTAGTTTTAATACCCAAAATTTTGAAGAGAGAATTATTCAACTCAAACAACAATATATGTAGTTTTGTTGAGAGAATATTATTGTCCAGATATACACGTTTTATTTTGTAATATTTTATTTGCATATTTTATTAATTCATTTTGTAGAATATCAGCTGTTGGTAAATTGTCTGGTTTATATACTGAACAAAAATGTCCATTAAAAAACACTACAAGAAAAGGGTAACCCATTATTTTATAGGGAGCATTTGTTAACGAAGAAAAAATAGTATTATTAAGAGTTCCAGATTGTGCGACATCATAACCATATACATTTATTGGTGAATTTCTTGGTAATTTTGAGTGTAATTCAGAGAAACATTTGAGATAATTTTCACAACAACCTTTACTGTAAAATAACACAAATGATACTCCAGAAAACGAACTTTGACTAACTCTTCTTGAAAATGTATCAAGATTTATATCAGTTGAAAGGTCACCGTTGCTTGTAAAATTCTTTATAGTTAAATGTGGGAATTTATTGTAATAAGTAGTAATGTGATTATTGTTATTATCCATTTGTGTTATTATTATTATATTTTTATAAATTATATTTATAAAAATTTTTTATTTATGAATACTTGGGATTATTTAACTAGACATTTTATTATGAACTAAAATGCGGAAGCCACATTTAATGCTGTTCCTGGAACAGCATTAAATTTTTTTCCTACAAAATCTACCATTTTTTTGAAGTTACTAGGTTTCTGTAATAATGGTTGGTTTTCTTCATTTTTGTTTAATGGTGATGATACTGATAGTGATGGTGATGATACTGATTGTGATAGTGATTTTAATGGTGATGATACTGATTGTGATGGTGATGATACTGATTGTGATGGTTGTGATGGTGATGATACTGATAGTGATGGTGATGATACTGATTGTGATGGTGATGATACTGATTGTGATGGTTGTGATGGTGATGATACTGATAGTGATGGTGATGATACTGATTGTGATGGTGATGATACTGATTGTGATGGTTGTGATGATGATGATGGTGGTGATATTGATTGTGATGGTTGTGATGATGATGATGGTGGTGATATTGATTGTGATGGTGATGATGATGATGGTGGTGATATTGATTGTGATGGTGATGATGATGATGGTGGTGATATTGATTGTGATGGTGATGATGATGATGGTGGTGATATTGATTGTGATGGTGATGATGATGATGGTGATGATGATGATGATGATGGTGATGATGATAGTGATAGTGATAGTGGTGATGGTGATGGTTGTAATACTGATGGTGATTGATTATCAACAGATGTAGTAATAGAAGGTTCACTAACTATAACTGATGGTATGTGTTCGTTATTTATTTTTTCTTTTTCTAACTGTTTATCTT